>Ga0255336_100199_pt1 | contig 125843 bp, 140 predicted proteins | sample MeOH1_35cm_T3_17_FD_189102 | JGI IMG/M metagenome (GOLD analysis project Ga0255336, IMG submission 189102) | Sandy soil microbial communities from University of British Columbia, Vancouver, Canada - MeOH1_35cm_T3_179 | ecosystem: Engineered > Artificial ecosystem > Sand microcosm > Unclassified... | reverse complement strand
GGCATACGAGATTCCAGAGATTTTAATGGGAAGCGGCCAGAAGCGTTGATGCGCGAGAACAGCCAAAATTGTGTCTATCTGAGCATGCCCTCTTAATTTGATACACGCCCGTCGTGAGGAACACAAGCAGTGTATGCACTGTGAGCGCTTGGCCTCCAGCACACCTACAACATCACCGTCGGCACCATCTTGGAAGTAATCAACCGACTCATCGTGCTTCGTTCACCATATCCTCACCCGTGTCCACTAGCTAGCTTTCTTGGACCTTTTGGGGTTTTATCTGAATCACCTCGCCCTTGCTATTCCCCGATTCCTTCTACCAGAAGATTCCTCGAGCGCTTCTAGCAGCCCAGAAATGACGTAGCAAGGCTAAACTCTTTCTCTTCCTGTCGAGGGACAATACGATGACCGCTTCACCAAGGCTTTCCCATCTCAGTCTCCAACAATGCAGAGACAATGTGCTAAGGCAGCGCCTTCTGTGCATCTCCCACCACTCGTCAGTCGAGCCGAGTTGCAGAATATGAAAAGAATCGACAACGGAGACACGATGCCACCAATGACCAGAAGTGGAAAGGTATACCACCAGGATATCAAGGTCAATCCAGCTTCCATCCAGTAGATCACGTCTAGAGCAGATCCAAGCTCTGACCGGATCCAATCGTACCCTACTTCAATCTGCCAGCGGCGAGTCAAGAGAAAATCGATTCGAGACGGGTCTGGCTTGTGGTGGCATGACACGGATCACGACGCCGGCAGCATACACGAAGTAGAGAGACATGGTACAGCGAGGATCTTTGACCATCCCAGGACTTGGAGTGTTCTTCGAGAAGACATGGCAGGGCTTCGGCTGCAAGGTGTCTCATCAATTTCCCCAGTCAATGGTCCCAGGGACGTGGTGATGCTCTCCAGGTATATCTGCTTCACCCTCGTCGACACCGTACCATACCCGACACCGGAAGGGAATCGTCAGCCATGCCATGAGTTGGCCATGTTCACAGAATAGGGGCAACCCAATCTAGAAACAGCAGATAAGCGGACATGTTGACAAGATCGAAGCGGCATGGAATTATCAGGGCCACCGAACGGTAGCGATCCGAGCAGGAAGAGCAAGTCTGGTAGGACTCGGGTCGCTAGTTTCAGGGTCCCAGATCAGAGGGAAGGAGGCCGGATAGGTCCTCATCGAGAAAGGTTCATTCCAAGATCCCACGTCTCGAAGTGGTCATGACCTCAATCACGACTCGAGTTGTTGCTCCAGCCTCGACAGGATCCAGGCATAGCAGAGCTGTCCGACGACCGCCGTCCGTCCTCCACGATCCTGTTGGCCCATCGAATCACCGACCACATCATGCGGCACCTGCGAAGGGGAACAAGTGAGATTGATAATCACGTTGCTGGAAAGTCGGGGCAGAGGCACCCCGACCCTTCATTTCGCATGTCTCAGAAGGTGCCAGAAATATGCTCTGAGTGGCGATGATGGAGAGACGGTTCGACTGAGAGCACGGCAGGGTTTGCTCGGGGCACCTGCCAAACCCACCTCTCCTGACAATGTTGGCCCATTCTCTTGGTATTATATTTTTATCTTTGTTCCTCTTCCGGTTCTGGGCTCCCCACCTCTGGGTATGACGGTGTCTCGCTTTCCTGTTCCATTCGAGTCTTAGCTGACTATCACTGAATCCAGGCATACAGTGGATGATCGAGTGTGGCTATTTATTACTATTGCTTTCACGGGTTGTCTGACCACCGTTCGGCCAAGTTTCTTGGAGCGTACGTGGCATCTGATCATGGCGCTGATTGCCTCGAGCCCGATCAAAGACCACAGCCGTATGTCGCATAGCGTGCGCTTAGCGCTACCTGAAATAGCGAAAAACTGGAGAAATTACACGGACGGGATCACTGCAAGAATAGTGCCTGACGGCACTGGCGATTCGTTTCAGGTGGTCAGATACTTGGCGCTCATTTCCGACCAAACGGTCTAGGCCAGAGCCAGTCGCCTTGATCGGTCAAAACCAATGGCACACTGCCAATCGACGCGGGAAGCGAAGCTTTTCTTATTGCACCGCTGCTGTCACCGGATCGGTGGTGTGGCTGTTGCTGCGAACATCTCGAAGCCCCCCGATGGATGGCAATGCCAGACAAGACTACGCCGGCGTCACGTCGCCCATATGGGACCACAACGTTTGTCCCACTCGCCACACACTAGGGAGGGGGTCAATGTCACCACACTGGGCATCTGTCGACGAGAGCGGAGCAAGGAGGATCCCTCCAAGTGTGACCTGCTCCTGATCCAAGAAGTCATGAGTCCAGGTCCAGGCCCAGGTCCAGGGACTACGAGGTCTGAAGCGGTGGTTGTGGGCTCCAAACAAACAGACGCAGGTCGACTCTGACAGCTTTGAGCGGCGTCAGTGTGGCACGGCCACAATCCACTGCGCAGGAATCCTGCAGCAGCGCCAGCCTCGACGCTGCAAAGCTCAGCGGCCCCGACGAGGTTGTTGGCCCTATGCACGCCACAATCTCTGGCGGACCAATCGAGGGGGTCGTGTACCTGATCGAGGCCAGCTAGTGTCGCTTGACGCATCCAACTGGCTCATTCATGTGGAGAGCATCATTGGCCGCGGTGTGGTGCGCTACCCCTGATTGATCTCCACTACCAAACCACCTAACATGACAGGTAATTTCCTCTACTCATATATCTCCGCTGCCTCGTCGTCATTGTACCTGGCCTTTGTTCATCCAACCACGGACAAACTCTAGTCGCTCGCTAGCACCTCAGTTTCGCGCAAAGGATCACTCTTTTTCCAGCAAACCAACCCAAACCTTCCAACTACCGACACTCATTTCTACTCCACGACGAGAATCACAATGAAGGCATCCCTCATCGTCGCCGCTCTCGCAACCGCCGTTTCGGCGGGTGTCACATACGGTGGCACGACCACGTGGGAGGATTGGGCGACAACCACCACGACCACGACCTCGACCACCACAACCACCACGACCACCACTCCCACGACCACGACCACCACTCCGGCCACGTCCGCCTGGGGTGACTGGAGCAGCAGCGAGAGCCCGGACACCTGGACGACCCAGATTGTCACCGCCATCACCACCTTTTGCCCGGAGGCCACCCATTTCACCCACGCCGGCAAGACCTACACCGTCACCTCGGCCACCACCCTGACCATCACTGACTGCCCATGCACGGTCTCTGTGCCCGTCTGGACCAAGACCAGCACCTCATGCAGGTAAGTCTTGCGCGATCGACGACAGGGCCATGCTTCGGTTTGCTGACTAGAACTAGCGAGACGACCACTGCCACTTCGGCCAGTACCTGGGCTGAGTGGACGTATAGCTCAAGCTCGACCGCCTCAGCCGCCACGACCGCCACGACCGCCTCGGTTGGCTGGTCCGTTCCCGCTGCACACGTCTCCAGCTCGGCCACCTGGTCTGCCACCGCACCCCCCGTGGCCACTTACACGGGCGCTGCGAACGCCCTGGTGGCCAACGTCGGTGCCGGCCTTGCCGGTGTTGGTGCTCTCGCTGCCATCCTTTTATAAATGGGGATCTGATTGGGGTGGTGAGCGGGCTTCCATGATCGTCAGCAGGACGTCCGGGCTCACCATGCGGCATTTGACTTCGTAATGCGAAACACGCGGGACAACGACGGGGTCGCGCGGTTCCAAATGGCATTTCGCTCTGGCGTGCATGACAAATCAACCGGAATTGATACGCCAGCCGCGCACCACGCAAGCACTCTTCGTTGTTTTATTTTGTACCGCCATGATACAAAATTCCTGGGTGTGGTTTAATGATATTTTTTTGAGGTAGCATCATGTTGCATGTGCGGGTTCGGTCTACAAAATGTCAATTTCATTCTGGAAAGAACTGAAAGAATAAGTCGCAAGTGCTTTCTCTCACTTGCACTGGTGGCTTGGGCACCTGTATCTTTGAGTTCTTTTCCCGTCATTGAAGTGGCAGTCTTGGAGAGTCGGGTACCGCCAGGATATGATGGCCTCCTGCAAATAACGACACCTCTCAACCACGCGGTTAACAAGCTAATGTGACCTCTATGGGAGCTTTCTTGACGGCTGCTTGTCAGTGGCAGCCACTGCCCCTTTGCCTGAGTAGATACCAATGAGATGTCATGTGCATGACTTTGACTCGGCCAGGCCAAGCGTTTGCAGTTTGCCTATGGACTGGCTCGTGTCAGAGGATGGCCGGATTCACAAATCAAAAGGAAAATAGTCAAACAGCTACACTGTGCAAGACAGTGCTGATGACACAGGACTTGGCTGCAGACCAATTGGCTGTCTGTGGGAGGCGCCCCATTTTGGACGTGCCTCGGTTGCCTCCGTCTCCCTCCGCAGTGGAGGTGGAGGTTCCTATCCGGGAAAGTCTCCAGGCTTTCTCCGCCAGTCCGCCGGCCAGAACACCATACCGCTCGGGCGGACGGTTGGTCGACATGGTGTGACTTGTCCCAGGACTCCATATTTTCCGGCTTTCTGTCCATCGTTCGGTCTTATCTTCGATTCAGTTTATAGAGAACTCGTCCCGGAGTCGCATGCCACCTCTGTCTCCCTCCCCTCGTCGACGGTGCTTTAGCGGCACGGGTTGAGCTGCCTGCCCGACGCGGTGATCACGTCCCATATCCGATCCATCATGTCGCCGCCAAATAACGTGGTCCAAGATGCGGTGCAATCCCGCTCGCTCTCCGACCCGTCACAATTCTGGGACCAACACGCCAAACAGCTATATTGGCACAAGCCGTACTCTGCCGTCTTGCGACAAGAGCAGAAGAGACTTCCAGACGGCACGACACACCGGCATTGGTCGTGGTTCCCTGATGGAGAGATCAGCACGACCTACAATTGCGTCGACCGCCACGTCGAGGCCGGGAATGGAGACAAGTTGGCGATGATCTGGGACAGCCCCGTCAGTGGGAGCAAAGAAAAGTATACCTACAAGCAATTGCTGGACGAGGTAGAAGTGCTCGCGGGAGTTCTGAGAGAAGAAGGTGTTAAAAAGGGAGACGTCGTGCTCATTTACATGCCCATGATTCCCGCGGCCATATTTGCCATGTTGGCTGCCGTCCGACTGGGTGCCATGCACGCCGTCGTGTTTGGCGGATTTGCCGCGACGAGTTTGGCGCAACGGATCGAGGCGGCCCGGCCCAAAGTCATCATGACCGCGAGCTGTGCCATTGAGGGCGCCAAAGGCCCCCTGGAGTACCGTCCTTTTGTCCAAGAGGCGATTGAAAAGAGCAGCTGGAAGCCGGAAAAGACCATCATCTGGCAGCGGGACATGCAGAGATGGGATCCGGTCGTGAAGACCGAGGGTCAGCGAAACTGGCAGCGCATCGTCAAGAGCGGTCGGAATCGAGGAGTACGGGCAAAAGCTGTGCCGGTCAAAAGCACAGACGGCCTGTACATCATCTATACCAGTGGGACGACCGGGCTGCCCAAGGGCGTGTTGCGCGAGGCTGGTGGTCATGCCGTCGGACTGAACTTGAGCATCAAGTATCTGTTTGACGTCAAAGGCCCAGGCGATGTCATCTTCACCGGCAGCGACATTGGCTGGGTGGTCGGACATTCCTACATCGTCTACGCGCCGTTATTGGCTGGTGCCACCACCGTCCTGTTCGAAGGCAAGCCCATTGGCACGCCCAACGCGGGCACCTTCTGGAGGATAGTCAACGAGCACCGCGTCACCACTCTGTTCACCGCGCCCACCGCGCTCCGCGCGATTCGCAAGGAAGACCCAGAAGACAAGTTCTTCAAAGAGATTGGCGAAAAGGGTGGCTTGAGGCATTGGCGATCGCTGTTCCTGGCGGGAGAAAGGAGCGAGCCCAGCATCATCACCCATTACCAAGGTCTCCTCAGTCAGTACGGCGCTCCTGACGCTCGAGTCATCGACCACTGGTGGTCGAGTGAATCAGGGAGCCCAATGACCGGACTGGCGTTGCGACCTGCCATTGGCCTGGATCCCTACAGCACCGAGACCCACAAACCATTGGCCATCAAGCCTGGGAGTGCCGGCAAACCGATGCCCGGCTGGGACGTGCGCATTGTCGACGACGAGGGCAAGGAGGTCCCGCCAGGCGTGATGGGCAACATCGTCCTGGGCATACCGCTGGCGCCCACCGGCTTCACGACTCTGTTCAACGACGACATCAGGTTTTACAAAGGCTATCTCAGGCGGTTTGACGGGAAGTGGATCGACACGGGCGACGCGGGCATGATCGATCAAGATGGATACGTGCACGTCATGAGCCGAAGCGACGACATTATCAACGTCGCCGCCCATCGATTCAGCACCGGTATGTCCACACCCATTCAGAACAGGTCCCCCCTCCCACAAAACCACAGTGCAGAATGCTAACGTGATCCACAGGCGCCATCGAACAAGCAATTACTTCGCACCCAGGTGTTGCGGAAGCCTGCGTCGTCGGCGTCCCAGACCCCATGAAAGGCCATCTGCCTTTCGCCTTCGTGATTCCCTCGACTTCGACCCCGTCTGACCTTCCGGCCAGGCCGTCCAAGGAATTCTTCTCCGAAGTCAACCAGCTCGTACGCAGCCAGATCGGCGCCATCGCCTCCCTCGGCGGCTTTGTCCAGGGCAAAGGCATCGTGCCCAAGACACGCAGCGGTAAGACGCTCCGCCGCGTGGTCCGGGAGCTGGTCGAGAACGCCGTCGAGGGCCAGTACGATAAACCAGTCACGGTGCCGGCAACCGTGGAGGACCGCGAGGTCGTCGAAGTCGCAAGACGGAAGGTCAAGGAGTACTTCGAAGAGAGCAAGAAGGGAGAAACCCAGTTGAAGCCGAAGTTGTAGGATGCTGTTGCAATTAGTGCTCATGACAGCGCATGTCATGTGGAAAAGTGGGATCAAACGGAACCAAGTGTCGCAATATTCTGCAGCTTTGGCAAAGTCTTGTCTGTTTCAACAAGTTTGCTCGAACGCTGATACCAATCGTCTGGAAGGTGGTCATCGACACATCGCCGGCATTGGAATTACACGAGCTTGAAAATCTGCTTTGGATACCTGGCTTTATTCTTCTCGTGCAAGGCTTCGCCCTGCATGATACCGTGCGCATAAGCTTCGCCCATGAACTCATATGTCTCCCGACCTAATACTGGATGCAACAGAAATGGCGTCGAGGCACCGTAAAGTACTGCCACGACGTCTCCAGCTTTTGGCACTGCGTACGATCTTCCCACATGCCCGTTAGAGGTCGAGAACCAGTTGGGAAAGGCCCGTTGTAAACGGTCTACCCTATTGTAGTACCGCGCCGTCGCATCATCGGCTTGACGAAGTAATTCAGGCTTGCTAAATTTGAGAATCTCCAGAAAGTTCTCATATGCTTTCCGACGGGAGTGCTTGTTTTCGATGTCGAACATCCTTATGACGTCTGGGTCCCTTTTTTCAGTTTCGTTGAGGACGAGAGTACGCCAGTGGACCTCTCTTGATGACTCTGGGTTTGGATCCACGCTTTGGACCAGGTCAAATGAATCACTGACCCATTGCTCAAAGTCAGTACTCTGCTGAAAACTTTCGCTCGATCTCAGCAGGTCTGGGCGGACGGGTCGGGATTTTAGAAATATAATAGACTGTACAGTCCCAATTTGCACACCAGCAATGTGACACTGGTTTTCCGTTGAGAACTGAACATGCCTCGGGCCTTTGGTACGCGACAAGGTACTCGTTTCAGGGACCTTCCATTCATGCTTGCCAGACCAGCTCGTGCTTCTGATAAGACCTGCATGGAAGCCATCCACTTTATTGGGGATTCCATCTCCCAACGTCTCGATCGCGACCCGCCCAAGGTCGATAACCCAGGAAGGGTTTTTGAGCTTAGTCCCGCTTGCCTGATTATATTCAGGTAAGAACTTGTTCAGAGGACGAATTCTCTGTAAGAGAGACAGTGTCGGGTCGTTCGTCAACCACAGACGAGTGACTTCTCGATATACCGTCGCCGGATCTGCGTGGATATCATAGACTTTGAGTCCCTTCTTCAGACGGCCTGTAAGTATGCCTCGCATCGCATTTGGTCGGTCCTGGTCGTACGTGCCTGTCCGGTTTCCAAAGACCTTGAGGACTTGCTGAAGATAGCCATAATCTTCGTCGTGGTATTTCTCAAAAAACATCAATTCGCGTATGTTGACGATGTTCCGGTAAAGATAGCTCTGGAAGGCGTTATTGCGCCAACGCTGGGGTTCCTCATCATGACACTCGTCCAAACTGATTCCCCACTCTGTCAAGAAGTCTCGATCCACCGTGAGCTGGGCTTGAGCATCAAGCGTATCATATTTCAAAGGTTGCTGCGCCCACGGCACACTGCCGGTGCGAGCGATCATCTCGTGAAAATTGGCCCAGGTAGTCTGAGTCCTGTTACCAAGCGTCACAATGAGCTTGCCAGCGCTGACCAGAGACTCCTGAACGATCCACAATCGCGCAAACCAAGGTCGAAGTATAATCTGGGACCAGTACAGCCATATCTGATCCTTCGGGCCTGGCATTCCAGTATCATCTCTGAATACTCCGTTCTTGGCAAGATGTTCGCTCAGGTCGGCTAGGTATTGGAAAGCCTGCTCTTCTTCCTTAGAGGCATCACCTAACCACACCCTAACCGGCTCTGCCAACGTAAAGATGGTTCCCATGAAAGCAATCTGCCGTGCCTTCTCAGTGACTGCTACCTCCTCGTCGCCTTGCTCAATGCACAACGCATCACTCCAGTACCAGGACCCGCTATTCTCTTTATGTAGCCGGCGCAAGGCTGAATAAAGATTCGCCCAGACCTCGAGTGGTTTACCATTACACCTTATAATCGTAGTGCCATCTGACTTGTCGCCCCAGCAATATGAAACGGCTTCATATTTGGGAGCTCGGTAGATCTTGAATGTCTGGACCTCGACTTCGATATCACGAGTGTGTTGCTTGATTTTGAAGAGGCGGAATTGATTTTTCCCGAGGGGTGCGTCTTTGAAGCGAGGCATCGCTTTGCAATCCACAGAGTCTCGACGGCGACGATACTCAAAGTGGAAGATCTGCGCGGATAGTTGTCTTCTTGAGCGTGTATCAGGCTGAGATGTATCAGGCTGATGTTCTGGTTGTCAGAGACTAACGCTGGGTAAGGCCTGATTGCGTGGCTGGTGCACTAAAGCATACATGGTTAGCCGTCAATGCTGTCTGCCCCTGAAATCAATCTGGTCATGTGATTTACCTTGGTGGTGCTGTGCCATATACATTGAGCTGGAGGTGCAGGAATGTCAGCGTTCCTTCTATTTCATATTCGATCCGCAAGTTGGACACACTGTGATGGCTGTAGGTCCAGTCATGGCCTTCTCCAATGGCGAGCGTGATCTTTGGACGAAGCAAGCCTTCAATGTTTAGTCCCCTTACCCCAAATTGACACCAAGGCTGGATTGACGAGTTTCTGACTGACTCGTCTGTGTCTTCAACCAGAGCTTAACCCATTTCTGAGCCGACTCCGAGAGGGGTTCGCTGAGCTGTCGGTAGCAGTGGTCTAGAACAGCAAGGATTCGTCCCCGCAGGATCTTGAGCGCGAGAAGTTGCTTCCAGTAACGGACAGACAACCGAATCCGGCCGCCGTCCAACGCGATGACACCAGAGAAGAGCTTGAACTCCGCGTCTCCGAGCAAGGTGGCCAGTGCAGATTCAGGGATTCTCGTACTTTCAAAGACGTTCAGATTTCCAGTCCTGGTTTGCACGGCTTCATAGAATGATAACCACTTGGGTGGTCTGAGACTGCCGTAGTTCACCGACCGCGGTGTCAAAGTGACGTACTGGGTGGTGTAGATATTTCTCCATCCATTGCCCTGGCGAACCAGGATTCTGGGATAAAACGCCATGGCGACTATGGAACAAAGAGTTCCATCGTCGACATTTCGATTGAACCTCGGAGGCATCTGGTAGAAGTGCTGGCCCGTGCTGGTTCTAGTTCGAGCTCTATTCAACACGGTGCTCTCTTCGCGTTCGAGGGCGGCCAGACCCGCATCAACAAGATATACGAGGAGCTGGATCTTTTGCTCCTCGATCAGGCCAAAATTCTGGTCACTCAGACGGTTTTTGCGGCAGAAAGCTTGGGCAGAGCCAGCAGTCTTTGCCGCTTTCCACGCCTGGTACGCCGTCAGCGCGGAAATCAAGTCCGAATCAGATCGACTGAACAAGGTTCTCGAGTCGGCCTGAGAGCCGGCAGTGGTGGATGAGATGAACGGAGACTTTGACGTCAGTATGGAGACCATGGCCAGGACGGCGTCCTGCGGAGCGAGTTAGCTTCTGCTCAGAGGGAGGAAGGAAGTCGACCGACTAAACAATGGAAGACCACCCCCAAAATCGCCAGCTTTGCCAGCGTGACCTCCAGCGGCAAGCGGGCAATTTGCTGGCCTAGTGGGGTCAGATCATCACCTTTTGTCAAAGCACCGGCGTCCTTTAGCTTCTCGATGGCCCTCAGCACATTTTTCCGGGGCGGAGGATCAATTGCAGCGGCCAAAGTCTCCTCGATCGGCCCCAAGTCCCACACCTTGATCCTCAGGATCGGATCCTGGAGGCTAAGCCGGAGCATCTCCGGGATTTGCTGCTCCAGCATCAGATGATCGTGCCGGTATTTTGTCACCAGATGGAAGCAGAGGCCTTCCTGTACACGAGCAGCGCGGCCCCTGCGTTGACGCGCAGACGAACGCGAGATGAAGGCTTCGGTCAGTTTCGACAACTGGCGTCGTTCATCAAATCGCATCACCTTCTCCTTGCAAGTGTCAATGACCGCGGTCACGTCCGGGATAGTGATGCCGGTCTCCGCAATGTTTGTTGCGATCACAATCTTTCTGCACCCGGCTGGTGGCCGCTCAAAGGCCCTTTCTAGATCTTCGGTGGAGAAGGAAGAGTGTAAGAGATGAACAACCCAACCCTTCCCAAATGTGTCCGAGGACACGAGGAGGCTGTGCAGCTGCCTGATCTCCGAAAGACCAGGCATGAAGATCAAAATGGCTGCACCATACTTCCGAAACTGTGGCTTGGTGACAATGGCCGCTGCGAGGTTGACAATCAAGCCATAATCAATCCGATATTCATCCATTGCAGAAAGGATGGAGCGGGTCCGAGCGCTGTATGATTCCAGACCAGCGACGGAAGATATTCTGCCGTCATCTTCGCTGTTGTGCGGTATGTCCTCTTGTTCGTCGTCGTCGATGGTCGGCGGCTTGTCCTCGACTTCGGCCACATCTCTCGTCACCTCAATGGCATCTTCAAGAAAGCCCACTTCAACGGGGAATGTTCTCCCGGGCAGATCCAGGACTGGCGCTTTTCCGAAATATTCAGAGAACTTCCTGGCGTCCACCGTGGCGGACATGAGCACTATTCTCAGTTGCTGGCGCAGCTGCAAAAGCCTCCGTAGGGCAATGAACAGTAAGTCCAGGTCCATTGTTCGCTCATGCACCTCATCAAGGATCAGGCAGTCCAGTCCGTCCAGAGTAGGCGAGTTTTCTAACATTCTCAGTAACACCCCCGTCGTGGCGTACGTGATCCGTGTGGTGCTGGTGATCTTGCTTTCTAGTCGAATAGCATAACCGACCAAGGATCGAGTTGTTCCGAGATCGTTTCTACCTTCTCCCAGCTCTTGCGAAACCCGCCGAGCCAAAGTGACGGCTGATATTCTTCGGGGCTGCGTAACCATGATTCGACAATCTCTCCCGGCGCTGAATTCTTGTTCAAGAAGCAGGACGGGAATGCCAGATGATTTGCCGGCTCCCGTTTCGGCACAGATGATACTTACCCTATTGCTGCTGATTGTCTGAAGGATCATGTCTCTGAATTGATGGACGGGCAGTTGACGGCGTATCTCGAGCATGGCTTGGAATGAAGTTCTGGACGTCCGAAGAGCCCACTCTTGTAAAACTCTGTCGGGCGCAAAACGTTCAGGGGCCATTATCTTCTTTTGTCTCCCTGACGCATCAGCACCGTTTTGTTGTGCTTTTCGCCGGGGCTCTGTATCCTCGATACGCGGCCTTTCAACCTCTTGACGGACTTCATTGAGTAGCGATCGTAAGCGCTTCAGGTTGGATCGTTCCTCTTCATCTATCAAAGTCTGCCGAGCAGCGGTCATGTCTTTGACCAAATCCCTCCAAGTGCTGGGAAGACGAGCTTCGAACTTTGGCTGTCTGGGCCCGATGGTGGACACGAGGAACAGTGCCAACGTTGAGATGTATGCCTCGGACTGGGCACTTGTGGCCGCCGCAATGCCGCTCATCTCTAATGTCCACGATCGTGGACTGATAGTGACTGTTGACTCGGGTGGAAGAGCTGCTTCGGCCTGACTTCCGGGGAGAGAATCGATTGACCATGAAATCTGCATCCTATGACGCGTGGAATAGGATGTGTTGTATATGTGGTGCGTCTGAATGCGGCATTTGGCGTCTCGGGTCTTGCAGCTTTCTTCCAGAATCCTTCCAGGGCTTACACCAGCCCATTGTCCAAAGTCCACCAATTTGACGTCCTTTCCTTTTCTCTGCTCGCCACCGCTCGTGTCGAGCTGGTCGGCAGCGGCAAACATACTTCCAAACAGGTCTTCTGTCTCGATGCCGTCACCCTCTTCACTTTTGCCGTGCTCTGCTTCATCATTAGATGCGTCCTGCTCGGTCCACTTTGAATCCAGGCTCTTCTCATCGGGCTTTACACGCGCGGACTTCACTTCCTGCGCGTGGCGGGCCCGTAAGGGGATCAATGCTGATCGCCACTGTAATTCCGCCGCGCCCTGGTCGAATAGTATGTCTCGCCGCAAACGGTCGAGCTTGTCTTGTAAACGGTTGATGAACCTGTTCCGTGAGGCTGTCATTTGATCTTTGCCTTTCTGTTCAGCTTTCCAGAGCAAGCTTTTAATCCGGACGTATTTATCCTGTAACAGGGCAGGATCATTGTCGTCGTCGTCACTATCTATGTCCGGATCCGAGCACTCAGAGGTGGTATCTTCCGGGAGTCGTGCCGGCGACATTGCATCCGCGCCTTTGAGCGTGTCTAAAGATTCTGGGTTTATAACACGAATTAGCAACCAGTCCGGCGTCCATAAGGTTATTGCTGCTCATTCTATTCGAAGGGCTGTGAAGCTTGACCTTCTGTTATGGACAGAAGAAGTACCAGTGCCTTATGTGGGGGTATAAACAAAGATCCCTGGTCTCGGGAACCCTTGGTGAAGTCAGTTTGCGCAGTTGGATCATCAGACCAGACAATCAGAAGGTCAGGTTATGGCAACAAATCAAGGCATGAAAAGGCATCGCCTACCAGGGCTGGATTTGGGTGAGGAAATGCCAATGCTTGGTTCGCTTTTCATGCCACCTTCGATTTCGTAGTTTGGCAATTCAGACTCGCTGATATTAACAGCGTACCATTGTAAGGCGGCCTCCAAACCGAAAATGGAGTCATGCTCATCCGTCACATCGCCCAACATGGACTGCTTTGCAACATGATGGAGCGCATCAGCTGTGCAGGGAAAGCGTAAGGTGGTCAAGACTTGCTCAAGCGTCCACAGGTTGAGTAACAACTGATCTCCTTGATCCTCAATCATACCCTGAACTGAGGGACGTGGTTGTTTCCCTGTCAGGTTGACCTCTGCATTATACAGATCTATCACTTCATCCACTGTCTCGTCAGCAAGCCAACTGTACGTTGCCATCTTGTGCGCCTGGGCCCGGCCTTGACGTCTCTCACTCTCCAGCTTCGCAACTTGACGGGTTGCTTCGCTCTTACACCGCGATCCCTGACCATCAAGCAGGGCTTGCAGCTCTGCTTCTTCCAGATAAGCTTCAAGCTCGTTCGCGGACATCTCTTTGATATCCGTAGCAGATGTGGTCGGCGAGCCGCCCAACTTTGGAGCGTCTCCCGGGACATGGTCGCGCTTAGGGCTTGTGGCCTGAGTTGGGACGGTATTATCGGGAGTACTGCGTTCGCTTGCACCCAGAGCTTTCGATTTCGAAGGCTGAGACACAGTCGCAAAACCACGGGCAGGATTTGCTGCCGGCTTCTTCTTTTTTTTGGCAGGTGCCATTCCGGAGATGTCGGTCCGCAGCTGCGGATCAGTTTCACCTCGAGATTAAGGCAAAGTAAGGCAAAACACTATTACCATTGACCCTGCTGGGCTGTCCGACATCAGACTGTCTCGAGCGTTAGAAGCAAGAAGAACAACATCAACCTGACATCTCGGTGCCAGCGGAACCAAAAGCGGAAAGTTTTTCTTGGCGGGACACATTGCGGGGATCGCCCAACTTCCCTGTTCCAGAAATTTGGCTGTAGAGCGCGCACCCATCTCGTTGTAGGTTCAGATCGGCCGGGGACGGATTTGTCTCGAGAAGATGGGAGACGACATGGAGAGCCGCACTGAGGAGACAGTGGACGACCGAGTGACAGCATTCAGAAGCAGCTCAACCAACGTCCGGACGGAGGCCTTGCGGAAACTCTTGCACGAGATTGAAGGCTTGTGTATGGTAACTGCACAGGAAAATATTTGGGAACCTGCTGACACGGGATAGCCGGGGACAGCGTTGCTCCAGCTGATACCTTGCTCTTCCTTCCTCATGTCCTTGCAACATACCCACGATATCTAGACCGGAAATCGCGGAGGGCAGTCCAGTCATGCCTCCGTGCCTACTTGCGAGAGCCTTCATGTTCACACGCCGCACTTCCTGCCATCACCCGGTTCCTAGCTGCAGAAAGCCGCAAAGGGACAATAGCCTCGACCAGCGCCTTCGTCTTACTCGAGTGGTGCTCCCTCGCTCAGGAAGAAGCCGTGCACGATGGTCAAATCTTGGACGACACTTCCTTTGGAAAGATCTGTGTGGCAGCTGCTGCACTGCTGGACAAGTGTGAGGACCAAGACGTCCGTGGCGGCGTCCAACATTCAGCCCTGGTCGTTGCCAGAAGAGGTTTGCGCGTCGCTTTCAAGTCAAAGCCGGGGGCAGCAGCCCTCGCATTGGCTGTGAAAGCCATTACAGCAGCGGACACTGCGAGTGCCAGCTATGCTCCGTATCTGGGCGTCATTGCCGGGGTGAGCCAAAGAATACCGGAAAGGAAAGAACAGTTTTCCGCGCTGAGAGAACATGTGCTTGATTTCTATGTCAAGTTCATTATTGGCTCAAAGACTCCAGTGCTTCCTCACGAAGCGTCCGGCTTATTCGATTTCTTCGTGGATTTTGTTACGATCCAGGACCTCGGTGATATCGTGGTCCCAGCCGTCGAAAAGGCAATCCTCCGGTCACCGGAGAGCGTCTTTCAAGGTCCGATTGTTGCTCTGGCATCATCTGTTCCCCGGACAATCGACATGTCATCTTTGCTTCTCTCGAAGCTTTTGAAGCCCTTGCTGTCAGCGATGAACTCTACGAACGCTGTGATCCGTGACGGAGCAGGCCATGCTTTGGTGTCGTTGGTCGAAAGAGGTGGCGATTCTGCCACCGTCCGGAAGATCGCTGTCGAGTTGGTCTCGGCTTTGAAGTCTGTCAAAGCTGCAAACCATGAAGTCCGTGGTCTGCTGTCCGAGGCTCTTCGTGTCGTTGAAACGGATTATTCCGGTGCCAGTATCACGATCGCCCAAGGACTGGTACCTTGTGCTTCAAAGGAGGCGAACGAAGGTGCTTTCAGAAAGGAGCTGAGTGCACTTTCAATTCACCTCAAGACCATGCTGTTATCGTCAAGTATCGACAAGAGTTTGTCGGACGCCGTCTTCAAGGGTTGCAGTGACAAACGGCCTGTTTTCCGGAAAGGGTGGCTGTTGTGTGTAGCCACCGTTCTGAAGGACCTGGATCGGGTGCCGGCCGAGACCAGTTCACGAAATTTTGTTCTCGCAGCTCTCAAGGTGTTGAAAGAGGTGTACGAGGAGGTGGGACCCAACCCTCTGCCTGCCGCTCAAAACGGCTTCGTGGCAGCAGCATTCGCTCTGCCTGCGCTGCTCTCTAGCCCCATATTGAGGTCCGACGAGGAGGACAACTTGAAGACGTACAACTCTGTCAGAGAACAGGCGCTTGCGACCCACCCAAAACAGTCGTTTTTACTCAATCCCAAGGTCTACACTCGGCTTACTTTGGCAAGCGATTCACAGTGGGCTTTGTTTGCCTTGACTGCTGTGGCATCGGGACTTGAAAGTTCTCATCAAGACTCTAAAACCGCTTGGGCGCGTGCAATTTTACATCTTTTACTTTCTCCAGACGTGGATCCGACCGTTCGGAGGGAAACTGGAACTTTGCTATCCCGCATCTACCGTCAATATCCTGGTCCAGTTGGAGAAAGTATAGTGTTGGGCCTATGGGATGTTCTGAAGGCGAGGTATCAGGAGTTGTCAAGCTCGAATGTTGGTGCCGGGCCCCTGGGCGATCGTCATCTACAACAGGCCGTAAAGTGTATCAGTCCAGCGAAGACGACATGGTCTGAACATCAGCAAGACTCACCGACCCGCATTCTAGAACGTCAATCAATCTCGACCGTGGTCCTTCTAAGGCCTGAGCTGCTTGCTGGATCGGACTGGATCACCAATTGTCTCACTCTGGGTATTGATCCAGGCCAGCTGGTGGACAGAGAATATCAGGCACTCTTCTCAGAGATTTTGTCGCATTTCGAAACGACGAAGCTGTCCCCGTTGAACATATTCGAAGTTGCCGCATGTAACGCCGCTTCCACGTTAGCGTTTGTTGCGCCTGACCAATTTACCCCAGTCTTAATCGACCAGTTCAGCAAAGACCTGGCTCCTGAACAGTTGGATGGCATCGGCCAAACCGAGGCCCTCATCGCTCGTGCCCCTGAGGGCGTGGTGTTTGTGGATGTCCTCGGTCAGCAAGGAAACGGCATTCTGGAAAATAAGAATCAAAAGGACTATGACGTTCTCAAATGGGAGGAAGAAATCCGTGCTCAATTGGCCAAGAAAAAAGGCACCCAGCAGAAGAAGTTGACGACCGACCAGCAGGCCAAAGTCGATGCACAACTGGTCCACGAGACGACGGTCCGACGCAGAGTGAAAGAAGTGTCGAGCAAACTTCGCCGTGGTGCTGGCTTCATCCGTGGCCTGGCAACGGGACCCCCTACAGACGCTCGCAAATGGATGGCCCCAGCAATGACAGCACTGCTCCGTGCTTTGGAGGCCGGAGCTGCCCTGGTGGTGGATGACGAGCTCGTGACCGCCTACTTGGCGTGTTCCCATCAAGTTAGTGATCGCCTGGGAAGCATACGGCCTTTCATCGGCACGGCGACGTTGAGGTCGTTGCGGAATGCGAACGTGCCCGAAACCCTTTCTCATGAACCTCTTGCAGACTTGGGCACGAGAGTGCTCTACCGCTTGAGATTTGCGGCTGAGCAACGTCCTTTCGACACGACCTCCATGGCGTATGCACTGCCACTCGTCTTCTCCGTCCTCGACCATGGTGGAATCGGTGAGGTCACGGGCGAAGACGCTGATGCTCAGGTTCTCCTTGCTCTCGAGTTCTTATCCTTTCAAATGAGTTCTTGTGCGGACCCGTACCTGCCACGAGCCGACATCTTGCAGCATTTGATCACCTCCATGCAGCGGTATAATCAACATTACCGGATCATCAAGGACTCCTTACTCGAGCTATGCCGGTCCATGGCCGACAACCTCAACCCGGAAGAACGAGACCTTTTGCTGTCGGCGGTTACCCTTCCACAGGTCACTGTACGGTCGGCAGCTCTTCAAGCCATACAATCCGAGATCGACCTGTCTGACATTGAATATTCTGTTCACATTTGGATTGCATGCCAGGATGACGAGGATGAGAATGCCGAAACGGCGTTGGCCATCTGGGAAGAGCATGAATTTGTGGTTCAAGACAGCATGATTGACGCCGTTCCCGAATTTCTCTTCGCGGCCGCCCGGTCAACTCGCACCGCGGCCTCGAAAGCGCTGGCCCAAGCACTGTTGACACATGCCTCCAAGACGAATGAAATACTCAATCTCCTCCAAGATTCTTACCGAAAAGAATCACAACCGCTGGTACCCAAACCGAACAAGTTTGGGATAGTCCAGAAGGGCGAGTTAATTGACCCGTGGGAGAAACGGAGCGGGCTAGCCCTTGCTTTCAAAGAGCTTGCTTCAGTTCTCAATGACGACCAGATTGTTCCATTCATGACTTTTCTCGTCTCCGAAGGCCCTCTCAGTGACCGCCATGCCACGGTTCGCGCTGAAATGGTCGCCGCCGGCACTACCATCGTTGCGGTACGAGGGCACGATCGTCTGGAGCCGCTGATGGAGCTATTGGAGAAGGTTCTGCAAGAACCCGACAAGGGCACGCAGGAAGCCGACTGGGTCCACGAAGCCGTCATCGTTCTCTATGGCTCTCTTGCTCAGCATCTGCCAGAAGGCGATGATCGGGTTCAAGGCGTCATCTCCAAACTTCTGGAGACTCTGAAGACGCCTTCTGAGTCGGTACAATATGCGGTCGCCAATTGCTTGCCTCCCTTGGTGCGGCCACAAACGCTGGACGTTGGTCCTTACGTGACCTCTCTCCTGGACCAGTTATTTCAAGCTAAACAGTACGCCGCACGACGAGGTGCAGCTTATGGCCTTGCTGGCATCGTCAAAGGCAAAGGGCTCTCCGTTCTCCGCCAGTACCGTGTCATGTCGGTGCTTCGCGCCGCCGCGGAGAACAAGAAGAGCCCTGAACATCGACAAGGCGCTCTCTTTGCGTACGAGCTTTTGTCTCTGATCCTGGGGCGAACGTTCGAGCCGTACGTGATCGAGGTCCTTCCGCAATTACTGGCGTGCTTTGGTGACCCCAACGCGTCCGTCCGCGAAGCATGCTTGGATACGGCAAAAACCTGCTTTGCCCACCTCAGCTCTTTTGGAGTACGTCAAGTCCTCCCACAGCTCCTCGACGGCTTGGACGAAACGCAATGGCGCAGCAAAAAGGGTGCTTGCGATTTGCTCGGCGCCATGGCTTATCTCGACCCGCAGCAGCTGGCGACCAGTCTGCCCGACATCATCCCTCCTCTCACCGCCGTCTTGACGGATAGCCACAAGGAAGTGCGTGCGGCGGCAAACAACAGTCTCCAGCGATTCGGTGAAGTCATCACCAACCCCGAAGTCAAGAGCCTGGTTCCCATTCTGCTCAAGGCACTGAGTGATCCGACCAAGTATACCGAGGACGCACTGGATGGATTGATCAAGATCTCCTTTGTCCACTATCTCGATGCGCCTTCTCTGGCCTTGGTGGTCGGAATCTTGGAGCGAGGCCTTCACGACCGGTCGTCGACAAAACGTAAAGCTGCACAGATCATTGGCAGTCTGGCCCACTTGACCGAGAAACGAGACATTGTCACACATCTGCCGATCTTGGTATCTGGACTTCGCCTCGCCGCTGTCGACCCGGTGCCAGCGACGCGTGCGACCGCCTCCAAGGCTCTTGGCAGCCTGGTCGAGAAATTAGGAGAAGATGCGTTCCCAGATCTCATCCCCAGCCTTATGTCCTCTCTCAGAACGGAGGCCGGAGCGGGTGACCGACTCGGCTCCGCCCAGGCCCTCAGCGAGGTTCTCGCTGGACTGGGAACTGGTCGTCTCGAGGAGACGTTGCCGACCATTTTGCAAAACGTTTCCAGCCCGAGAGCCACGGTCCGCGAAGGCTTCATGACTTTATTCATTTTCTTGCCCGCCTGTTTCGGGAACAGTTTTGCCAACTATCTCAGCCAGATCATCCCCGCCATCCTCAATGGATTGGCTGACGAAGTCGAAGCCATCCGCGACACCGCTCTGCGGGCCGGGCGACTCCTCGTCAAAAATTTTGCGACAAAGGCTATCGATCTCCTTTTGCCCGAGCTGCAGCGTGGATTGGCCGACGACAGCCACCGCATTCGACTGAGCTCCGTCGAACTCGTCGGCGATCTCTTGTTCAACTTGACCGGGGTCAGCGCCAAAGCCGAAGCCGACGAAGAGGGTGAGATGGCCGCCCAAGCTGGTCAATCACTCCTGGAGGTGCTCGGCGAGGAGCGGCGCAACAAGGTTCTTTCCTCCCTCTACATTTGCCGCTGTGATACTTCGGGCCAGGTCCGGGCTGCGGCTATTGCCGTATGGAAGACGCTTGTTGCCACGCCGCGGACCTTGCGCGAATTGGTGCCCACTCTGACTCAAATGATCATCAGCCGGCTGGCGTCGTCGAATATGGAGCACAAGGTCATTGCCGCCAACGCTCTCGGCGAGGTCATCCGAAAGGCTGGGGAGGGTGTTTTTGCCTCTTTGCTCCCTTCGTTGGAAGACGCGCTGCAGACGTCGAGCGATCCAGACAAGCGTCAAGGCATCTGTATCGCCTTGCGCGAGATTGTCAATGCCGCCCAACCAGAAACGTTGGAGGAGCACGAAAAGAAACTCATTGGGATTGTCCGATTGGCCTTGGTCGACTCAAACGCAGACGTGCGCGAAGCGGCCGCCGAGTCCTTCGACTCCTTACAACAGACCTTCGGCAAGCGTGCGGTTGATCAGGTCTTGCCACACTTGCTGAACCTGCTGCGCAGCGAGTCGGAAGCCGACCACGCCCTTTCGGCCTTGCTCACTCTGCTCACAGAAACGACGAGAGCGAACGTGATCCTGCCCAACTTGATTCCGACACTGTTGACCAACCCCATCACGGCGTTCAATGCGAGGGCACTTGCCTCTTTGGCCAAGGTGGGCGGACCCAGCATGAACAGGAGACTGCCGGTCATCCTCAACAGCCTCGCCGATAACATCATATCGTGCGAAGATGACGATCTTCGAGAAGAGCTGGATGCCGCGTTTGACGCCGTCTTGTCTTCCGTCGACGAGTTTGATGGCCTGAACACGGCCATGAGCGTGATGCTCGCCATGATCAAGCACGATGATCACCGCAAACGCGCGGTGGCGGCCTCTCACTTGGCCTCTTTCTTTGCGACGCCCGTGGTCGATTACTCTCGCTACAACCAAGATCTGATCCGCGTCCTGCTGATTTCATTTGGCGACCGTGATCCGACCGTTGTTGCTGCCGCGTGGTCTGCCTTGAGCCAGTTACAGTCCCATTTGCGGAAGGAGGAAATGGAATCCTTGGTTCCCTCGACCCGCCAGGTCCTTCAGCAAGCCGGTACCGCTGGCTCCGTTCTCCCGGGGTTTGCCCTTCCGAAGGGGATCCTTCCGGTCCTACAGATCTTCCTTCAGGGTTTGATGAATGGCACGACGGAACAGCGTGTCCAAGCCGCGATGGGCATCTCCGATATCATCGACCGGTGTGGTCCCGAATCCCTCAAGCCATTTGTGACGCAAATCACGGGTCCGCTCATTCGCGTGGTCGGTGAGAGGTCGATGGACGTCAAGTGCGCGATCCTCTACACGCTCAATCAACTGCTGGAGAAGATTCCCACCTTTTTGAGACCGTTCTTACCTCAGCTCCAGAGAACATTCACCAAGTCGATCGCTGACCCCTCAAGTGACCTCTTGCGAACGCGAGCTACCAAAGCGCTCAGCACCTTGATCACCTTGACGCCGAGGGTCGATCCGCTGATTGCAGAACTCGTCACTGGCGCGAAGACGCCCGATGCTGGCGTCCGCAACGCCATGTTAAAGGGCCTTCAGGAAGTCGTCAGCAAAGTCGGAGCCAACATGAGCGACACTTCAAGGGAGTCAATCCTGGCGTTGATGGACGGTCAGCATGACGCGCAGGACGACAACATGATGGTGACGAATGCTCGACTGCTTGGAGCCATGATCAAGGTGCTCCCGGCCGAAAAGGCCTCGGCGTTGATTAAGAGCCGCGTCTTGGTGCAGCCGTCGACCAGCGCTTCTATTCTGGCGCTGAATGCCGTCCTCTTGGAGAAACCTTCAACCTTGATGTCCGATTATGGCCCGGAGACACGCTCGGTCTTGACTCAAGGTTTGCTGGGCAAGAACACTTTCGTTCAACAAAATGCCGTGCTTGCGACGGGCAAGTATCTGCTCTCTGACGCCGCGATCGAGGACCAAGAGGAATGTCAGGCGTTATTCGATGGCCTTGCAGGAGTGATTCACCCTGGCGGAGATATCGACTCTCGACGTCTGGCGCTGGTTGTGGTCCGAACAGTCAGCAGACACCACTCGGACCACGTCCATCCCTTCCTGGCGTCACTTGTCCCGCCGGTGTTTGCCAGCGTCCGCGACCCGGTCATTCCCGTCAAACTTGCTGCAGAAGCGGCCTTCCTGGAATTGTTTTCGGTCGTGGACGCCGATGACGCTGTATTCGACGAGTACATGGCCGGACCAGGAAAGTCCTTGCCAATGGGTCAGCAGCGGCCCATGAGTGACTACTTCAAACGTGTGGCAAAGAGACTGGCGGCGCAGGCCCGGGAACGGAGGGACGCTGAAGGTGGAGCTGGTGGGCTCGGCCTGTCCAGCGATGAACAAGACGATGAGAGGGAGGTGTGGAGTGTTGGTAAGGTCGATCTGGGCAGTGATGGGCCTGCAGATGAGTGAGTGAGTGATTCAATCACCTTCGACGGCGGATGGAGAAGAGATTCAGTGTTTGGTTTGTTGCAATTCCTGCATAGCGAGTGGTGTTGTATTCCAGAGCATCATTATAGGAGTGACTATAAAAGGAACGGCCACACTAGATACCTTGAATGAGCTACGAAAAGAGACACTGAGAAAGTTTGAGGCATAGGTCGAATGCATTGATGAGAAGCTGTCTTTACAATAGATATACTGGCCTGGACTTGCTCCCGGAGAGCGTCCTGTGCACACTTCTAACCAATGCCATAGTTGCCTTGACATCCCATGGCGCAAGACATCAAGGGACATACCGAGGGCCATGCTCAAGTTGTCAGCATGGCCAGCCAAGTCATTGAGTTGTCCATGTTTTCCTGTGATGATCAGGCACACCACGACATACACCTCCCTGAGTGTGATACCCATATTTGTGGACCCAACCGGTCCTACTTAGAGATAAGATTGGCTGACTCGAAACAAAAGCTAACATTCTCCTTGTGCAAGCAGTGGTAACGGCGGTTTATCGGAACGCCAGCGAGCTAGGCGATGCTACGAGGCTGACGATGATAGATTTGAAGACACGGATGAGACAGCAAGAAAGCGATTGGGGCGGTCGCCAGAGATGGAAAGCTAAAATCGGAATTCTCGTAGCAGGTGGCAGCCAATTGAGTCATGGGGAGATGCACAGCGAACGTGGGCGTCGTGGTTCATGGTTGATTAGATCTGTCGTACATATTGTATTGGTGACTGCCTATCTTTTGCGACCTGCCATGGGCGGCCTAAGACCCGCGTTCCACACCGACGTAGTCAAATCATTTTGGTAGTTGAGTGGCATCAGAGCCCCTCAACGTGTCCGTCTCACAGCACGTCGCTGGCTGTATAATGAAGACAGAAATCCGAGGCACAGAACAACAACGCCCTAGCGGCGCATTATTTTTGTCGTTTGAATTTGCGCTCGGGATAGATAGCCACAAATCTATCATGCCGGCTCCTTTTCCGCTTTCTTCTCCGAGTTCTTGATATCATTGGCCAATTCTTTGAAGGCGCCTTTCACGGAACCGGTTTGCGAGACATGGTAGGCAAAAATCCTACCGACCTGTATGACGCCGACGATGGCCAAGGCGAAGTTGACAGCAGCGAGACTGAAGGCAACCAAGTTAGCTAGTTGAAGGTCAAACGGAGTGAGAGCAGAATTTGCAAAGACGTACAGGACGTTTCTGGGCTTGATGATCAGGCACCATCTCGTCCAGATGGATCCAGTGGCCGTCAAAGCGAGGTTCTGAGTCAGAGACAATTTTTCGGCCGGTCGGAGAAAGTCAGACGCGCCGGCAAGCACGACTCCCCATTTCATGACCGGTGCCCTGCGGAGAGACACAATAAGGGTTAGTCTTTGCTGTCTGGATGGATAGGGTCATCATTGTCCAGGGATATACCAGAAATGCACCGTCTTGATACCGACTTCGCTCGTCCATAATCGCTGAAGCAGACTCTGCGATGGCTGCGCATCGGTCGAGGCGTTCGCGGCCGAGGTTTGAAACCTGCGAAAGATCGATTGTCTGGTCTGGAAGGGACTGCGGACGGCCGACTGCCGCGAAGACTGCGCGAAGAAGCGCAGGCCAGCACGGGCGGACATTGTAGGTGGTCGCTTGCCGTGTACCACTACGAGGCCCTTTTAATCCGGGAACAAGACAGCGATTCTGACGATTGGAAGGAGTGGAGAGACGACGTTTGAATGGTGCTACGGTGCTACTGTGAGTCCGAGGATTGTAAGCAGGCAAGCCCAATCTCCGGAGTCCGCCAAGGCGCGGCAAACCTACTCCGCCAGCAGCAAACCCGGCCAGGTCGTGCCGCTTTTCCACTTGGACCAATAGATTCATACTTATTGTCGCGTATCAAAGACACGGAACTCATGGCTTCCGGCTTCACAGATGCTGAATTCGACTCGGTACGATCACAGCTTCTCTCCCTCCTGCGTCTAGAGCCCACATCGTATGGCGCCGGGCAGTGCACAACGCAATCAGCCAAGGATGGAACATGACAAGTCTCGTACGCGGTGGTAATGTTGAGACGGTCATATTTGTATACCTCAATCGGATGGATCTCTGTGGGATCCGGCAGGCATACAATTATCAGTCAGCCAACCTCAGTCTAGAGACAGGAGCGGATCAGATCGCGTAGAGGGGCTGAATTTGTGAGGCCTCTCTGAGCGCACGCCAGACGCCGTTCCCGGCACAGAAGTAGTCCATCTGATCTAGGCGATAACCTCCCATTGAAGCATGGCCTCTCGACAACTCTACGGAAAACCGTGCTGCAACTTATGCTCTTCTCGATGCGCTAATGCCGGTTGGCAAGTGACGTTGAAATTAAGTGAGGCAGAGGCATACTGTTCGGAGGCTGCAAATGCCAAGACGCTTCATATGAAGCTGGGCCGGCCAAAGCCATAGCAAGCAGTTGAGTGCAAACACCAACTTCACCGCCATTCATTAAGTCATTAACCTGTCGTAGAGTGCCATGGCGTCAAAATACGCTTTCACGACAGGGCTCAAGGAGCTGCGCTTTCATCTTTGCAGCTCCGGACCATCGAGCGAAGCCTGCAGGTAGACGAGCCAGACACGGCAACGGTCACAGAGGATTAATATGGCGGCCAGATCATTCTTGAAGCGCGCGTACCCCACGATGAAGAAAAACAACCCCAATACTCCCATCCTGATCCGCGAAGCTACAGGAGTTGAGCCTAAAGTGTGGGCGAGATACGGTACGACTGCGCATTGAGCAACGAGCTGGACAACATGGGCGAGCTAACAATGATCGGTCGTTCAGGGTTTGGCAAGGAAAAATCAGAGACATTATCAGGTATGACAAGCCTCGCCTACCAGGCCTTGGTTCTCACCAGCACCACAGGCCTGTCAGATAAAGAGATTGAAAATAAAGTCACAACACTGGTCAAGACAGAGATATAGCCACATCGGTGTTCATGAGACGGCGAAAATGTACCACTAAGGCGAATCCAAGCGTGCGGGTCAGCAGCCAGAGCACCTGGCAGCGCAAATTGTACATACTCTCCAAGGCAACCGTGAGCAGGAGCAAGAAGAGGAAGAGGCAAAAGACTACTTCACCAGGGTCAAAATCCTTCACGCTTCTGCTTCAAGCTCTCCGAACCTGAACTGGGCCCAGCTCATACTCCCCTCGGGCATGGTCCACAGCTGGCTTCCCTGATCGTCACCGGCCGCACCCAAGGCAACGTGCACCGGAATCAGATGCTCGAACGTCGGATGCGCCTGTCTCGCGTCTGGCCTCTCCAGTAGCGCCACCATGGCCTTGTCGCGGCCTGCTCCAGGTGTTGCCTCGACTGCCTCTTTCAATGCGGCATCAAAAGAGACGGCATAGGGCATTGTCCTCCCGGTCCCCATCATCATCCAATGCCTCAAATTATGCACCGCCATCCCACTCGCCACTATCAACACTCCTTCCTCTCTCAACTTGCTCACGGCCCTGCCCAGCTTGATATGCGCCTCGGCGTCGGTGTCATCCTCGAACAGACTGACTTGGACAATTGGCACATCCGGTTTCTCACTCGCACCGGAGTCAAACATGACCTTGAATGGCACAAAGACGCCATGATCCAATCCCCTCTCGACCCCGACCGTGCGAATCCCACTCTCGCCCAAGACCTCCATCACCCGCCTCGCCAGCTCCTCAGACCCGCGATTTTCGAATTTCTCCGAGTAGTAGTGCCGGGGGAACCCGTAGAAGTCGTAGATCAGCGGCTCGCGTTCTGACACGTTGACCTCGATGACACCGGGCCTTTCGGCCTGCCAGTGTGCCGAAAACGCCACGATGGCCCGTGGCCGCACCGTTGTGGTGATTTCGCGTCCAATTGCCTGGAGCTGCGCGTATGCCGGGTGTTGATGGTCGTACATCAGATTTGGCCCGCCGTGCGAGACAAAGTAGACGGGCGTTTTCTTCTTGTCTGCGCCACCCACCGCACTCCCATTCGCCGTTGCCGTACTAGCCAGCGTCGCCATGCCCGTGTTTTCAGACGTTGTACCGGGAGCCGAAGTCGCAATGGAATGAGAAGGAGAAGAAGAAATGCTCGAGACTCTCTTCCCCGACGTGGTCGAAATCTTGTTCCACAGAAACCCGACGGTCGATGATTCTGCCACAGCTCGGAGATCAAGAATACTCCTCATCCACGACCGATACCTACCCGCCAGCTCTGACCTTGCCCCTGCTTCTGTTGAATCCTGAGTCGGCACCAAGTCGGGGGTTGGGCTTCTCAACACGACCCCAAGCAGTAGCGCCACGAGCAGCGGGACGACGATCAGGCCGGTAATTGAAAGTATTGATCTGCTTCGATTTCGAGTTGGGCTCTGGCTTGGAATCTGATCACGACGGCTCCAAAACATTAGATATGATCATCACTTTCGCCTAATCGCGTTGCAGCCTTAAATGTCTAGGAGAGGGAGAGAAATCGGAAACGCAGAGTGCTGCATTCAAATACTTGTCACACCTCTCAGCACCCAGAATTATAAACCCTCAATCTTGTCGACGTAATCTGGCTAGCCTCAGCGGAACCAAAGTCGCTGCTACATGACCTGACATGACAGAAACAAGGGTCCCTGAAATGACGGCCTGAGGTGCCAATACCAAGGTTGAAGTACCCAAAGCAAGCTCTTAGCCACCCCAAGACGAAGTGGCAGGCATCTGAGCCTGGACACGAATCTGGACAGGAACCAGTGGCCTAAAACTGTGAGATTTCTACAAGTAGGAACAATCAACCCTTTGTCATTTCAACGCCTTTGCTGTGCCAAGGCGCAAGTCTCTCCTTTCTCCACACCTCAGGCATGTAGAATCTTAGTTAAGCAATGCAATGGCGGAGTGGCATCACGCGGAAAGCTCCGCACTTGTGGTTGGAGATTTTTAATAGGTGTTGAAGTGTAAGACCACCTCGTACCATGCTTGTATTGTGTCAGAGAGGGACGTCTCTGACTAGATTCCTCCCCGTCTGCTCATTTTTATTCGCACGTTATGGCCGACTCAGAATCAGCCATTACCGACAACTGTCTGCATCTGTTGGTGTCATGAGCGTTCATGACTCTCCTCAAGCCAGCGGCTCTTGATCTCTATACCCAAGAGTGGAGGTAATGAATATCTCAATGTGATCGAAGGGCTCCTCCTGACGCACCGCGACGAACCCTTTCGTTGCCAGAGCTAGCACATGAAGTAGAGCTTGTGCACCGACAATCGCCGTGTTCTCGGTCGGTGGCAACAGTTCATCAAAGGTAATTGCTTCTGCCGTTTCCCTGTGCTCACCGTCTCCGCCTTCTCCATGTGCTTTGGATTGGATTTTGGCTTGCAGAAATGTGAGAAAATTGTACGCCTCATCGTGAAGCCACTGGCTTTGGACTGCAGTGTGCGTACCGACTGGAGCAGACTGCCCCCGGTAGAGCTCGATCTCGTCCAGATCGATACCTGGCCCCAACTGCAGGTTGAGGTCTGCCAACGCGTCGTCAGCACTGCTGAATTGTGATGGATCCTGGATCTCCAAGCTGGGTAGCCTGGGTAGCGACCGGCCTTTGTGGAGAAGGGGGCTAGCCGAAGTGAGTCGCGAAGCTCGTCTTTCCCAAACCCGGGGTGGACCCAGCTCAATACTACTGGCGAGGCCTCCAACACTCGACTTAGCACCAAGAGTGCCACGAAAGGGCTGGCCGGAGCCATGGCGTGAGACAGAGATATTCCACGGCATCGCCGAGTGTTCCTGCAAGGATGGTGGTGCATGACGACCGACTTCGCTCTCCTGACCAACCAGTCAGCGCCGTCTCCTCGTTTTCGAACAAAGAACTCACGACCACATCGTCATCATGGTCCTTGCCGCCTAGGATCAGTCCATCACCGTCAACAGAAACATGGGCACCGCCATCCTCGCCAGTTCTGGGTCTGACTCGTCTCGGTTCGTCTGTTTCTTCTTGACCATTGTCTAGACACGGACTGCGCCTCTTGGTCCCGGCATGCGTTGGTGTCTCCTTTCTGGTCAAGGCGTTCAGTAATTCTTGACCACTGAAGATGGCCAGAGGATGTGGCGTGCGGTCAGCGCCGGAATTGATCTCAACACCACAGATCCCCTGACCAAGAACCCAAAAGGCGGCAATTTTCTTCGCGTGCGCCAGAGACTTCTGCCGTTCTTTGATGCGCCTAGCAGCGGTCATGTTGGCTAGGTAGTTATCATTCCACTCTCCCAGCAGTCGATTGCTCAATTCTGTACGCTCATCAGCTGCAAGTGGCTTTCTGAGACGTCCTCCACTCTGCAGCACCTCAACTGATTCAGTTTTCTCCTCCGACGTTGGAAACGATTGAACTGATGAGAACTTGGATGGTTCGTCCTCAACTTCATCACCTCCCGATTGTCGGGATGAGAAAGACTGTGCCGGTGGTAATAATCGTCCATCGTCCGGGGCAAGCACGGGGACATGGTCGAAGATAACTCCTCGACCGAACTAGTGAACATTTAGCCACACCCTCACCGACATCAGGTCACTCACTCCTCTACTGCCGGCACGTTCGGGTTCATGTTCTGCCCTGACTCTTATACTGATGCCTGATTCACTCAACGCCCGTGCCTCGATCTTGCTGATCGATGCCACCGTGTGTTCTCGGCCTGCTGAAGGATGTATTACTTGAATGCAACCTTCGTCGTCGATCTCAAAGTCAGGATGCTCAATCACAGCCGACTCTTCAAAAGTTGATGACTGATAGCCAGCTTTGCTAGCCAAGTTCAATGCCGAACTGACCGATCCTCCCAGATCGAAATCAAAGTCGCCAAAGCCCTCGGTTGCATCAGGTGGTGGCAGCTGAAGGGCAAGTCCATCTCCTTGATCTGGGCCCAGGCTCGTTTGACTGGAAGCCAAAGACCGACGTGATGTCAAGTTTGAATCATCCGACGCTTCAGATGGGATCGCGAAGATAGAGAGATCGAAGTCCATGTCCAGGTCAGGAACGAAAGCTGGGTCTTCGGGCAAATTCAGCTGGTCTGATCTGCTTCTGCGTCAGCTTCCGGCATCAAAAAGTTCTGGCACACGGACTGACCTCGTCTTACCAACGTCCTGATCGATTTCCATCTCTTTCGCGATTTGAGCAACGCTTCTCATCTTGTCTCGGAGACTCTGCGTGTCGTCGAGCACGTAGCCGCACTGCCGAGAATAAACTCGAGAGAGGCCATATCTGTGGTCAGGAACGGTCAATGTCCGCCTCGAAGCGCGGTGAATCTACACTCTCACTCACAGCAAGTTTCCTTGAACTCGCAAAGCCATGGGTGCAGAAGGGTCCGTAATGGTCTTGCATGCTTCAGGAACATCGACGTCGAGAATGGCTTTGCGAGTTACTTTCTTCAGCTGTGACCTGGAGCCCAGCGTCGCGACGAGCCTGTCCTTGTGAGCACCAGACAACGAGAGATGGCTTCCTCTTCCCACCAAACAGTCGCCACCCCATGTCGGCGACTGGTCAAGACTGGACGGCGGTAAGCCAGACGCGCCACAACATGATCTGGAAACTGACCTTCGTGGTTGTAGAACATCTCGCAGATTGATGCAATGCCAGTATGGTCGCCACGCTCAGCGTTAGTAATATATCATGCAAAGGCCGGAATCACGAGAATGCGAACAAGTACTCAAGTCTGCTAGGTCAAGGAAATTGCGCTTCTCTGAAATTAATACGGTGTTTGCCGCGACTGTGGCAGAACGAAGAAGAATTAGAATGTGTTCTTCCTTGTTTTGGTTGCCCACGGCGGAGACAGACCGCCCTGCTGTCCATGGTGAAAGACAGGAAGAGGGCAGGGCCGAAGCCGATGCTCTAGTATGCCCTCTAGTCCGGGGTCTAGATACAACGTCCCTGAAATACTAACGCTCAAGATCACAGATAGACAAACTTTTTTCATTTTACCGTTCCAGAGGAATGCCCTCATATTCTGCATATCCCAATGCAAGGTTCATGTTTTCTGTGTCATTGTTAGCAAGACATGTGACCAGAGGTGTGCCTGAAACTTACGGAGGCATTGAGTCGCAGCACCCTTCAACAAATTATCAATTGTCGCACACACCACCACCCTCTTGCCACTGGAGTGAACGGCAAAGCCGCCGACCTCCACGCCGTGGCGGTGTGCAATATTTTTAACCAGGGGCGCCTCACCGATGACCTTCAACAGTCTTTCTCCCGCATATCTGTCCTGGTACAGCGCTCTAACATCTCTAGACGACATTTCTTCTTTCAAAGGGATGTTGATCGTGTGGTGGATGCCCTGGAACCACACGGCAACATGTGGGATGAATGCCACCGGGGTCCCCAGCCGCGTCGAGATCTCTCGTTCATGGATATGATCGGTCAAGCTGTAAGGGATGAGGTTGTCCGTCAAGACCTTGACATCGTTCTTCGGGCTGGGTTTGGTCCCGGCACCGGAGTAACCAGACACGCCAAAGACGGTCGGCTGTCCTCCGAGGTATGGGACCAGGGGGGCGATTCCGAGCTGAGCCGCGGTGGCATAGCATCCCGGGTTGGATATCCTCGTGGATTGGGCAATGGCCGATCGATCAACCAATTCGGGCAGACCATAGGTCCACGAAGGGTCGAATCTGTAATCGGCGCTCAGGTCCACAATCACGCTGTTCTTCCCAACTTGATCAATGGCATCCACGAATGGCTGGCACACCCCATTGGGCAGCGCCATCACCCAACAGTCCACCTCGCCGTTCTCCTCCATCTGTCGAACATCCTCCACCGACAGATTCTCAAAGGTAATGTCTCGTTTATCGTAGCCTTTGAGCTTTTGTCCGGCCAGTTCTCTGGACGACACATGGCGGAGATCCATGTGAGGGTGACGATTGAGAAGGTCGATCAGAGCCTTGCCCGTGTAGCCTCGAGCACCGATCAGCGCCACGCGGGACGGCTTATTGTTGGAGTTGTTCTTGCTGCCCAAGGGCGGGTTCGGATTGGTGGTCGTCGCATATGTCCGCACGGAGAGCGCGGGCCTGGAGGTGTATCTGGGCCGACGAGAAGCGCGCAACGGGTTGGCCGTGGTGGAATATGCCCGGGTTTGGGTCAGGCCGGCCGATTTCGCGGCGGAGCTGGCCAAGTTGGCCGCGGCACGAGCAGCTCGCTGGAGCCGGGATTCAAGGTTGATGTCGCCAAACATTTGACGTCCGTGCTTGGTGAACTCGACCATCAATTCCTTGACCTCGTCGCTCGACTCGAGACCGTACCAAAACAAGACTTCGCCGTCCTTGGTGAGGCTGCCGTCGGCCTTGTCAAAGAACCACGTCAGGTTTTCGTCGTCTTCCTTGACCGTCCACATCAGCTTGGGGTAGTCCTTCTTGATGCTGGCGAATATGTTATCCGCCACATTGGTGAGCCAACCGTTCTTGGTGATGGTCAACGTCGCCAAGTGCGCCAATTCGGCCTCCTGGCCTGGCGGCAGAACGATGGCCAAGGCCTCCATGGGCTCGTCGAAATAAGCACGGAATTCCCGCGTGCGGAGGGTGTTGATATACCGGTCGACGACGGCCTTGGCGTCCAGACCGGCACGATCGCGAATGAGCACGTCTTTGAGTTGGTCGAGGTCCTTGAATTGGTCGATGGACGTGTTCACGTGGACCTTGTTGCCGCGGCGGATCAGCGTTCCCGCGCCAGAATCGGTGAAGAGTTCCTTCTGCAAGTCGGCGGGATGAATGATGGCCACGCTGGAGCTGCGCGGAAGATCCATCAACAGCTCTTTCATCTCCTTGATCTTCAGTCGCGTGCCGTGCCGGACCCACCACTGAGTCATGAGGTGGTCATACTCTTCGTCCAGGTTGATGGCCGAGATCTTCTCCTTGGTGTCGCCATTGAACAGGCCTCCTTTTTCCGAAAGGTAGACAATCTTCAACGGCTGCAGGGCGCGTGCGAGTTCGCCCGCGGCCACATCTGCGTTCACATTCAGAACCTGGCCTTCGGCCGACTCGGCCATGGACGTCAGAATGGGAAGACATCCGGCTTCAATGGCCGCCTCGATGGGCCTCTTGTCCACCTTGTTGATCTTGCCCACCAGGTTATACTTTTCCTTGTCCAGGTAGTCGGCCGTGAAGACGCCGGATGTAATCGGCCGGGCCCGCACACCCAACCGCTCGAGCTCTTCCACCAAACGCAGATTCTCCTCTAGGAACAAGGCCCGGGCAATACCCAACGTCTTGGGATCGGTCACACGAATGCCATCCTCAAAATGTGGCTCCACACCCGAGGATTCCAAGATCTTGTTCAATTGTGGGCCACCCCCGTGCACGACGACAGGATAGAGACCGACATGGTTCAAGAAGGCCAGTGCGGACGAGAGCGTCTTGAGATGCTCGGTCAGGATCGCACCGCCCACCTTGATGACCGCAAACTGCTGTGACGAGACGGAGCTGAAGTGTGACAGGTACTGCTGCACCTCCTTCTTCGAGCCGATATTGCTTAACAACTGGACCACCGTGTCTCTAGTCGCTGACGTCGCCGGGGGGGACGAATACGTCCGTCGAGAAGAGAACTGCTGCACCGCTAGTCGAGTGTACCCTGGCCGGCCGAGTCGAAGTGCCCGGCATGAGGATGGACGAGCAGACGAGTTCGCCGCGCGCGCCACTGCTCGTGCCGCCGCTGCACCGATAGCTGACATCGTGCCTCAAGTCATGCGGCAGCTGAAAGGTAGAGATGCAGAGAATGGGAGACGTTCACCACGTCAGGAGTTGTCGTGGTCGTCGCCGCCGCCGAGGTTGGGGTAAAAGAGTCGGTGGAGGAGATGTGGGCGGGCCGCACACTGGACGGAATCGCAATAGAGCCACAGGATGAGAACAATCCAAGGAGAGAGAGGGCAGAAAAGCACGCAAGGCCACGGGGCCTGATTATGAGTGAGTCAAGTGGACGCAGCCAAATTTTCTGCGCAATGCAGGCGTTCAGAAATTTTTGAAGCCGCAGACCACATGCAACCCCGCTGACCAGTGACGGCTGACCTGCAGAAGCTCCGGTAATGCTTGGAGAAAGTTCTGTGATGTCAAAATTTTTCGTGGAGAACCACACCAGCTTCGAGCTGACTGACCAGTCTCAGCAGCGCTGTACAGTGGACCAACGGTTGCGAGTCGGCCAGCGAGTTCCTGTAAGATGTGGCCGTCTTGCTCTTCCCTGCGACTTATTCAGGCTGGCATATTTGTGGCACGTAGAAATATCACCGTTGAAAGTTGCCACCATGAGTCAAACGTGCATGAGAGGAAGAATGAAGAATCAATCTCTCGATATTACTGTAACAAGTATTCATCATGCTCCAATCTTGATCGCCTCCTCTGACACTGTTCGGACCGCATAGCAGAGTATAGCCCTTGAAGAGCGGTCGCGATTCAAGGCACGCACACATGCACGCATACACACGCCCGCCCTTTGCCACCCGTAATCCATCGCAAAGATCATCTCCAATCCTCAACTGGTTCCACTTGCTGCACAATGTACAAACGCTAGCCTAAAAGAACAAGATGACCGGTTTCATTACGGGACATCGCACGAGGTTTCGCTGGCAACAACTCCACGGTATTTTCAATGTCTGGTGGCAACCACTATTGATGACCGGTCAGTCAATCTCCTCCTGGTTGTGTTCAGGGTCGGCCTACCGGCGGGAACAATGATGACAATGAGTAGGACGATGATGCCGACGATCAGGCACATGCGCATCTTCATGTCCTTCCACCACATCTGCTTTCGGACTCGGTTGGCTCCTCGTCGGAAACCCTGCGCCGACACGGCGAGGTTCTCTGTCTTGTCTTGTAGAGAATCTAGTTGATCACCTCGTCGAGAAACCTTGTTGATGTTCTCACGCATCACACCGACGGTGTCATCGATTTGCTGTACCGTTTCCACGTCAGTCACCGCTCGGGTCAATCAATTGCAAACAACGGCGACAGGCCATCTCCATCGGTCGACTACACCACGGCTTTGTCGACAGGCGCGCAATGCACCAAGTCCTCAGCGCGGTCCCAGTCTCCTCAATGGGGCCCCAACTCGGCCTTGATGGTGCAGGCAACACCCTCGGAGCTCTTGGACCATCCGGATTGTCCAGCAGATAGGAGACGTCGGACACGTACCGCTTGTAACGCTGCTGTCCTCTGATTACCTCCCGGCTGTGCTGCACCTCCTTGCCCCCCACTGGGGATGTAAGGATCATATGGTTGTTCGGCCATTCTGTCGAGTGCGAGTGATTATGAGATAAGTGACGGAGCCGCTGAGGTTCGTGGTTGAAGAGGTGATGAATGCGGCGGTGACGGCGACGGCGGCAACGCTGAAGAGAGAAGTGCTCGGGGATCGAATGCGCTAGCTGCGCGAGGTTGGAGGAAACGGTCGTACTGGTTTGAAAGAGAGAGGTTGGATGGGAAGCTGAAACGGGGTGTGAGACGCCCAAGGATGGATGGCAAGGAACCCCTTGGCGCTGCGCCACGAATTTCGCACCACGTGATAACCGTCCTGATCGGCCCACTTTGCTCTCACTTAAGGAGGCTGACTGACAGACTGACGGACTGACCACCGGGCGGTTGAAAGTGAAAGATATCCTATATGCAAGCTGATTACCGGCGGCCAGACCGCAGGATATTCAGTGTGCTGTTCGGGATGGTCGGGCTGGGGCCTGCTCGCCCCGGCAACGCTCGCTGACGAAGCCAGTTATGCAATTAATAGCTCACTTTTGAGACCGACAAAATTTTGCCCGACACGCGCAGGAGGCCACCATAGTACTATCAGAGTAATGCCTGGCTTACGGCCGCATTTCAGTCTTCCACCACTGAACATGTTTGTCTTTGAACTTCACCCATGCCGTAGTCGACCTGCCTCCGGCGCAGTCTAGGCCATTAGGTGGTGGCCGTTCGGACAGGGGCGCCAAGCCTCAATGACAGACAGCAGGGACAACTTTGTAACTTTGATGCAACCGCAAATGGTAGAGCCTCAAGCTGCCATGGGACTGGACATGTAGCAGTTGCTGCCAAAAGGCCCTTGACCTCTACTTTATGGCCTAGATCTAGCCCATCTGACGATATCCGCGTAACCGAGCAACATTCATCCAGCATCATCCGCAACTATCGGCAACCGGAAACTTCCCTCAAACAAACTTGAGAATAAAAGAGATAGAAATGTCCCGACTCGGTATGTGGGTCAAAATGGGCCTCGTCTTCACTACCTGCGCTGTGGGCGGGCCCATCCTCATGTACTACGTGACTCCGACCGAAGGCGAACTCTTCAACCGTTTCAACCCCGACCTGCAGCGCCGCAACCTCGAGAACCGCGACCGGCGCCAGCGCGAGTACGACGACTTTGTCGGCAAGCTCAAGGAATACAGCAAGTCCGACAAGCCGATTTGGGCTGCCGCGGCCGACGCACAGGCCAAAGCACGCGAGGAGCTGGCCCAGAAGCAAGCAGACCACGAAGAACTGACGCGCCGGATGAAGGAGGAGATGCGCGCGCAAGTGCAGGGCCGGTAGCAAAATCAATCATCGAAACGGAAAAAGGAAAGGACAGAAGGGGAATACGGGGATACTCGGTTACAAAACGGAACGTGGGAAGGCATGAGCGAAGAAGAGCCTTGTAATCACGATGGCAAGCAAGAATCCGAACTTGATGCAGAAAACTGCATCACGCGATGAGCCTTGTCATAAAAGCATCTGTTGTAAGTATCTGTCGCTGGCATGACATCTGTATCGGGTGCTGCAAGTGCTGACTCGAGAGCCGTGCAGAATACCACCGTTCCATGCCCGATATTTCCCAAACGCCATGCTAACACGCACTTTACTCGCCGCGTGAATTCTAGTCCGTCCAGCGCACCCACTTGATCTGTCATTAATCATTACATCCTGCTGGCCGGGTCTTTGTGTGGACCAATCTATACTGCCAACCACCATGCGCCGCCGATGACGATGAAACTGACCAAAACCGTCAACACCGTGGCCCCGGCTCGACCTGCTGTGGTGATGTCGTTTTTCACGAGATCCTGCGGACCAATGTCGCTGGTGGATCCCGCGCTGGGATTGCCTTTGCTGGTTCCGCCCGTGTCCACGGTGACGGGACCAGGAGCCTGGGTAATCAGATTCGACTGGATGACTTCCAATACGGACATCTGTTCGCCGACGCCCAGGTTTCCGTCAAACGTACCGGTCGTCCATTTCAACCCACACTGATTCCCGTCGTCGCCGCCCGTGCACGTCTTGACCGCGGCTTGAGCAGACGTTTCGAGGATCGGCTTCAGGAGGGGATAAGTAAATGGCGCTCGCACTGCGGCGGCGGCCATCCATCTGGCGAGGTAGGCTTTGAATGAACGTTGATCGACGTTGCAGGTATTGGTCGGCTCACACGCCACTTCATACATGACGTTGTCCTGGAGAAAGACTTTTAAATTGGCGATGATGCCGTTCAACCGGGCCTCCCACACTTGGCCGCCTCCAGTCTGTCCCGGGTCAGCACTGGTCGGATTCTGTGAGAAGACAACACAACAAACGCGACCACTCACATAATTGTACATGTTGGCCGCTCCGACGAGGAAGGTCCCCGCGTTGTACGTCCACTGGATGTGATCGAGCTGGCTGCAGTTCAGCGTGTCGTCACTGCCATCATAGAAGTTGTACTGGGCGTCCATGAGACCAATGGCACTGACCCAGTCCCACATTCGGTTGGCCCAATCGGCATACGTGCCATTCCCGGTATACACAGCCAAACGCGAAGCCATGTTGAAGAAGCAGCCATTGGAGATGGTGTTCTTGTAATTGTAGCCGTTGTTGAAAGAGAAGATCTGCCATCTCAATCCGCCTCCGCAGGTGGTCGTGTCCCAGCGTGCTGCTTGAGTGTTGAAGACGGCTTGGGCCAGCGCCAGCCAACTGGGTTGTCCCTCTGGCGGGTTTGGAAATCGTGTTTCCGCCGCGGACAGAGCCGCCATACCCCAGAAACCTTGGTCGTCATTCCCCTCCGTCTTGGTCTGGTTGGGTGGCATATAGTCATCGTCCGGGCCGACCTGATGCAGCAAGGCCTGTGTCGTCATATTGTTCCACGTCGAGTCACCTGTGAAGTACCAGTAATCGACCATGGCTCCAAACATGGCCCCGGCCTCCCACCAGTAATATGGGGCAGGAAGATTACCCGGGACGTCTCCGGGCCTATAACCGGTGTAATAGGACATCATGTCCGTGGCGACGGTCTTGGCGGCCTGCTTGATAGAATCGGAACTGGTGACATCGAGTGTGATGGCCGCAGAGACCGTCTGGATACATAGCAGAGCCGACAAGCAGAGTCGAAGGACTATTCTCCTTCTGAAGTCGTTCATTCTATGGAACGCTCAACGAATGGACCCGATGGAGCAAACGACCTCACCACCTGCGCGACCGTAAATCTCGAAGTCTGCGGGGGCCCTTCCCAGTTGTCTTTGCTGCTCTCCTCGTACCGCCAGGGTAAGGTTGGAGGGATGGAGTCTGGCTCCAGATCGAGTAGCTTCTGCAGCCTGCTGTGAGAGATAGCGACCGACGTTTAAGCAAAGAGCAAATGCATGGAAAAGTGGACGGGCCCGGACGATTTGAACGACTGACGGAGACGTCTGGAGGAGCTTTGAGATAGAGCAGCGAGTCACAGGATATGACGGCCAAATGGGCTTTAAGCGTTGCCGTGGACGGCCGCCCGCGGACCAACTAGGAATGCAGCATTGCTACCTGGCCAGCAACGGAGTGCCAGCTTGGGTTGCGTGGGGCGTGATGAGGTTCTTCGGCCCGCCGATGACGAATGGAATGCCACTATTTGCCTTGCCTATCCGGACTCCAGCACAGCCTTGCTGCACCAAGAGAAACGTGCTCCAGATGTCAACGACTTGCCAATGTGGCTGGGAGATGGGCTGGCCAGTTACGAGACATTGGCGTCTGTATCTGGATCTGCCCAGCTTTGTCCCTTGCACCACCTCCTTCTTAGCATTGTGCTTCTATAGGATCGGCACCACTAAGAGAGTTGGCGCCAAGGGCGAAACGCCGACAACGGTCCTGTCTTGCCGGGATCCTTATCTTGGATACGGATGTCCTGCTCCTACCAACCTCCGACAGGACAAAAATCGACCATCATGTAGCACGACATCATCCCGCTACACTATCGTCGTCATGAACATGATATTCTCGTCGCAATATTTGTGCTCATGCCGCCATGCTCCTCGCCGTCACGGCCTCGGGCTGCATCAGCCAAGCCTAGAGCTTCCGCCTCCTGCCGGATGGGGGTGGCAGATTATTCAGGGGATTTGATTTTGTTTGCCCTGCTGTGGCTTCATTAGTTGTCGCAGGTGAGAGCTCGCAACTAGTAAGTCTTATCGGCGGAAGCTGGTCCAAGAAACTGCTGCAAGGGTGAATCTCAACGATCGTACTGGGCAAAGACCGGAGAGCTCCTGTAGAACATTGAGATCCAGTTATACATGATCAAAGACTGCTCTCAACATGATAGAAGCGTACATCTTGACCGGATCAAAAAGACTACATGCCAACATAATATTAGAAGGCACATCTCAGAGATGGAGGCTCTTCCCACATGCTCCTCAGACCAAAGCGAAGAGGAATTCATCTGCGACGGTTGGTCATCGCTGTTATGTCATACGACTGATCAACATGGAACTGCCCATGATGCACTTTTGCGGCAATGCTGTAAATCAAACTCGTGCTTTCAACTTTTTGCTGCGCTGGGTGTCTGCCGCAGCAACTTCAGGATTTCTGACTGGTTCTCCCCAATCACCGCCCTGCCCTGGTTCCAATCCACCACCACTGGCCGCTGGAAGTTGTCTCCATTCTCTTTCAGCTTCCTCAATGCATCGGACCGGCTGCTTGCGCCCTTGACAAGTTCTGCTGCCTTGCCGGCGCCGACATAATCGAATATGCTCTTAAGCTGGTCCGGTGTCGGTGCAGCTTCGGTAATATCCAGCTCAAATGGTTCGCGGGGGGGAGCCTTGCCCGGGGAGTTGGGGTCTGACGGTTGATCCTCCGTGGCAGTCTCCTGTGCCTGAGTCGACGCCTGTTTCAGGATGGCTGCAACCCGTGTGGAAGCGGGCAGAGAGGGTTTATGGAAGAGGGTAATCACATCGAGAGTCTTGTGCTACACCGAAGGTCAGCCAGTGCCGGACGTGAGGCGGCGTTAATCGTACCATGCGAAACATGTTGAATATCCACGGTTTCATTAGCTTGATGTTTATGGTCCGTGAGGAAATCACTTGGGCCGAGTGTGCAACTGTATGTTTGCCTCCAGGCTGTTGCGCGGAGCTACGATGACGTAATTGTCTTGGAGCTTGGCATCGTTTATAGTTGTCAGTCACGTGATCTACGGGGTTGGCCGGTTATCTGTATCTGCTCAACAGATCTTTTACCTCCTCTCAGATTAGGGCGTCACCAAATGGCCGCCTTGTCTCTTGATTCCGTCCTTTGAGGACCCGAAACTCCGCAACCTGGCTTGTGCGACACCCGCATGTAGGGGCTAATATCCGACCAAGAAAAGTGGCCTGGAGAGGGCGGCCGCTACCTATTTTTACCACTGCTCCCCCCGGATGTAGCACCCCATGTCATGCCGAAAAGATAGCTTCGCCAGGGAAGGCAGAGATGTCCTCTCGGACTCCTAGACCTCCCAACAGAGGTCAGACACCAGACATACAAGCATGTATTCCGTTATCCGTCGCCCGTTTGGATCGGCACCAAGTACAGGGCCTGCTCTCGGACGACAATCCCGGTGGTACTCAGCTTTTCTGAGTAAGCAAGGGCGTGTCGACCGATGCAGTCCGTTGGGATACAACGCGAACGACTTTTTGGTACGAGAGCCATTTACCCATTTTTGATCTCTCAGCCCAATGGCACTGGCCTCGAGCTGGAACCTGACATTGATACTATCAGGACGGGAAATCCCTGACAAGCATATATGTTATGGGCTCCAAATCCTGTCAAGGATTCACAGGATTCTAGTCTTTTTGGGGCGATCCCCCACGGACAGTGGAGCCCGTCCTGACACATACCCAGTTACTGGCGGGAGGAAACAGCACACGAGGACAGAGGCCAACACACCCTACAGACGCAATAATTCAGTCTAACGAGTCTGGAGCTGGATCTCCATGCAGGTCTCCTATGTCAAGTGTACCCGTACCTTGACTACTTCCTTTCTGTCCCTCAAAGCGAGCATCCACCAAGCTGTGCTTTGACGTGTTCGTGTGGAAAAGGTATTTTCCCTTTGACCTGTTGGATCAGGATAACGGTCACCAAGTCCCCATGGCCAGAGCCAAGTACTCTGCGCTTTATCAGTCCCAAATCCAGGTGATACGGCTCCCATTGCTGGTCGAGCACATTATTCTCACTGCCGACATGGATTATGGAGCCTTCATGCCCTCGACAACTCCTTGGCGGATGGTCGGCGGGCCACTGGACATGGCATGCAATTCTGGGACACGTGGAAAGACGGGGCAAGTCACATCCCAGCCTTTTAGTTTGGCTACTTCATCTCGGGTATTCGGTTTGACCTGTCTTTGAGATGGTTCATTGATGACTCCATACTTGATATAAGTGGATGAGTAGATGCGTCTTTGACAATAGGGAGGCCGTGTTACGAGAACACAGGCGTACAATACAGGCACTGGGTCACGTGATCGCTTTGCCACCACTCCCGTTTACATAGGATCAATCCAACCATTTCATCCTGCTTGGTTCGTCAGGCCAAAGTGGCCATGGAGATCGTCGTTCAGTGCAAATCACCCATAGCCTGAGACCAGTTGACCTCGGCAAAACTGCGCCAAGATCTCTCCCATCAAGAACAGTCAATCCATCACACAGGATGGCGGCCTTCGCTTGACAACCCGACCAGAGGGCGCACGTCGCAAGAGTTTGAGGATTCGAGTAAAGTCCAGCGATACTTTGTCCAGTCCCCAGTGTGGCACCGAGGCGTTTCGCCGTGGCGCCGGGCGGAAGTCGAGGTGTCGATCCAGGCACTTGGATCTCGGGACTTGACTTGGCACAAAGCCACCTGCAAGCCTGAGCCGTGTGGCCAAGGCACAGACAAATGATTCGATCGATGCAAGTCATGATGACTCCATCCTGGCGCCACCAGCTCCCGTGTACTGACCGTCTGAAAACCTCAGACGATCCCAAGCGAACCATCCTCTGTGAAGCAGCATCCAGATGTCCAGCGCCAACCGCGAGCGGCATTGCAATTCTGGAAAGGGAACATCCACACAGGTACGTTCTCACCCTGACCTGACCAGCGTCAGACGGTACGATCATCATCATCGCTGTGCAACATCTGGAGTTTAGGATCGGCTCCTATGTTCGGCAACCATCCCTGGAAATATGGCCCAACATTGCAAGCGCCCTCACAGAGACTGCAGACGGTCAGCACTACTGGAGACTCTCAAGGCAGACCAAGCGGCGAGATAAACTGATTGGCACTGAGGTCGGCTGCTCGGCAGGTAGAGGCGCAATTCAGTCGCACACTATCACTCCGTGCAGAGCCGGAATTGAGTCGGCGTGCCGGTCCGCCAGGGCAACAACTCGTGGGCGTTTCGCCGCATCGAGAAATGCAAATTTCCGACCAGTGAAAATCGGGCAGGGGATTTGCGAGGCATTTGGCGGTGCACAACAGTCAAGGCTGAGGTCGTGTCGGACCTGGTCCAGAGTTGACCTGCAGAAGTACCACCAATAGCTTTGGTCCACCCCGGCTAGCGGTCTGGCGATCTGCAGGGGCACAGGTTGTGCTCGTTCCGGCATGGCGGTTCGGTTACGCCTCAAAACTATTGGTCTGTGCAGGGCTGGTGTCTTCAAATCATGCTGGGTCGCCTCGTGACGGACTAAGGATTAAGATTGCTCGTCTCGATGCGGTTTGACGTAAAGCTCTCACCCATGCCGTCTGCACGTCGAATCGCGGGTCACCGCCGACCACGATATTGCTCAGATAGGCGAGATGAGTCGGGCAAAAGCCATATCTTTTGGAGCGGAGGGCAAGGGAGCGACCGCCAGAGAGTGCCGAGTGATCCGGACAGGTGTGAGTGCCGATCCGACAACCAATGCTCCGCCAGTCAGCTCACCAGCCCCAACGGCGACAGAACCACGAGACAAATGCAGAATCACCACCAGGGAGGCATCGAAAGCCGGCCGTTGGCCAACTGCTGCCGCTGGCTGAAGGCGTCGTGGCGCACTGATCTGGACCAGGGAGGGCAACGGGAACCGCCAACAGGGCGGACGCCTCCATGCGATCACGATGACTTCGGGGTCGCTACCTGCATGACGCCGCCGCATTTGGAGAGCTGAAGGCGTCGGGCAAATGAGAGTGGCAGCCACATGGCACTGGAGATTGCATGATGCTTTTGCTTTTTTTGCTTTTGGTGATGGCGCCGCTCTGGCTGGGCCCTGGTACCCCGGTGAGTGGAGACCAGGCATGCATTGGAGACCGTGGGTCCCTGTCTCTTGTCTTTGCCGCGTGAGACGCGGTTCTTCTGCCTTGGAGATCTGGCCATTCGGACGAACAACTGTCAGCGATGGCGGTTTGCTGCCAGACTCCGGATTTGCGACTGACGGACGGTTCGCAAAGCATGGGCAAAGCGCTGACCGGACAGAAGCGCACGAGGAGAGAGGGGAAAAGAGAAGGAGTATCGGTGTCGGTCGCTCGATGGACAGTCCGGTGCGTCTCTCCTCTCGCTCACTCACGCACTCTGTCTCTCCCTCTCTCTCCCTCTCTCGTTCTGGTGTCGGTCCGGTGGGTTCTGTGTGTGGGACCGCCAGTCAGTGGTCGTGCCATGGGCGTGGCAACAGGGATGAGACTGCGGGAGGGGTATCCGACCTCCTATTTCTGCCCACAATGGCACCTCCAGCACCCACCAGGTAAGCAGCAAAGTCCAGCAAAGTCCAGTTCCTGACCAGGCAAGTAGAGTCGGTCACGCGTGCATAGTGCACCTTGGCGACATCGGGGCCGCCAGATTCGCCCTGCTGGCCCTGCCAGTGGACTCTGCTCCCACGCTACGGTCAGCACAAGAGCAAGGGCCCTCCTCCACCACTGGGCCAATCCTCCTCGGCCTGCTGACACGGGATGGGCCACTGGCTGGCTGTTCTCTGCCCTGGTCGGCCATCCCCATGCTGCCATACCTCGCCAGGCCGGACTATAGTAGCAGGATGCATGATGCGAGGCCATGCGAGAGACTCAGCACACCCTCCCCCCCGACGCTATCCTCCTCCGTCGTTAGCACGACATCGTTGGCCTCGCTGCCCTCGCTCGCCATCGCTCGTTTCCGCTCAAGCGTTCAATGGCAGCCGGGCCAGGTCCCAGCGCTTCCTGGCCCTCCTGGAGGTCATCCCTCGAGGCCTGCATCCATCACATCTGACCCAGTCTCAGGCTTGCCTGCTTCCAGCATAGCGAAGCCGCCTGGTCCAATCTTTGGCGCTCCGTTCGAAGAGCAACCACCACTGCTCGGTCCAGACACGTCTATGATGACTTTGGACACCCGATCGTGGTTTGTCGTCCGCGCGCGCGGCCGCCCCTCCCTTGCCGCGTTCCCCTTCCCCTTCGTACGCTAGCCTCCCCTGTCTCCGCTGTCCCTTTTGAGCGGCTGTCCTCGTTTTCGGCGACGACGACCACAGACCCCGTCCAGCCAGCCGGCCTCCAGCTTCCACTAAGAAGGCCAGAACGCCATGTGCTGCGGCAAGCAAAAGGATCGCTGTTCGCATTCTTCAACTCGGGCCCCTCTGCCAGCCTGACGAACATATTTGTCCCTCGACCTCGACTTCGACGCCCATTGTCACGAGTTCACCCACCCGGTGACCGGGCACCACACTCACGGCTTCGCACCTCTCAGCAGCCGTCGTCCCTCCCTCGTCCTGGTCGTCGCGGCTCCTGCTGATCGTTCACCTCGTCGAATGAGCCGAGCGCGATTGAGTTTTGCTGGCCGATTGCTGGGAGACCGCTGCTCCAGGCCGAACCGATCGCCGCCCCAAGCCTGTCCCACGGCGCCTTCTCTGAAAAACGCCCCCCTTCCCCCCCCACACGCGCACCTGAAGGTTGGTTCTTTGATGTCGAGGGCAACCCAGGTCGCCTTTTGAACCTTCTGATTCTGCCTTGCCGCGGCCACCGGTGGTGACCCTGCTGCATTCTTCCGGCGCACATCACGAGAGATCTGCGCGTCGACAGAATCGGGAAGGGATTGCCAAAAAAAACCTTGTGGCTCCAGTCGTAGATCGGAGGACGACTGGATATCGCAGAAGGCTGGGCTCAGCAATCGTGTGCGGTCACGGCGCCGACGAGTTTTGAACCTGCTGTCCAGGACCAGAGACCCCAAACAAAGAGCCCAAAGGTCCAGTCATCCGCCCACAGACACTCTGGCGTCGGTCGCAGTTCCCCTTCCAATGGGGACATCCTTGGATGCTCTCAATGCGTCCTCTAGCCTGACCCAGCGGCGACAAGCAGCGTCCCATCTTCCCACTTTCGAACTGCCGCCGCCCACCAACCTGCAATTTGCGTCGGTGTCCAAGGTTCCTCCGCTCTCGGGTCTCAATATCACCCATGGCGCACCCGGTGCGGTCAGCGTTGGAAACCTCCTGACACCACCGTCGAATTCCGCGTCAGAGGCCAGCGCCGCATCGTCCATCCCGGGCGGCACGACGCCCAACAACTCGGGGGTTCCTGTCCTTCCTTACACGCCGACCTTCTTCAATACCGGCACCACGCCGAATGGATATCACACCGGGTATACCCCACAACAGTGGCCCAATTCCAATCCTCTGTTTCCTCCACGGTCCATGTTCTCCCCCATGCCGGGCCCCGCCATGCGACACCACACCAATTCACCCACGGCCGGTGAAGGGTCCGCATTGCCGCCTCCGCCTTATGACCTGAGCACCGGCACGCCGTTCGGAGCGTCGCTCTCGCTGTCGTCGCCGACCAGTGGGACGGGGCCGTCGGGACATCAACATGTGCTGGCGAATCCCCTGATGTCGAACGGCATCCGTCCTCCGAGCCAGCATTCGCCCCTCACCCCCATTGATGTGACCAAGTCGTCGTCGACACCGGCCCTCTTCACATCCATGGCCTCGTCGACTCCGCAGCAGTCGGGTTATTCATACGCGACCTCGACCACGGTCTCGCAGAGTCCTCACACTCACCCCGCCATTTCCTCGATCGCTGCGGCGTCGCGCCTATCTCCTCCGATACCGGGCGGTGGCCTGTCGCAATCACAGTCGCAATCTCCATTCATGCGGCCGCCGCCGCCGTCCTATTCCCTTCCTGCCATGCCGGGGCCGATCATGACCAACATGCACAGTCCGGGGGCGCAGATGTCGATGGTGGGCAACATTCAAGCAGGAATGCTCCCGCTCACTTTCAACAGCGGCTATGCGGCGAATCCTCAAGCCCTGTACGGCCAGCAACGGACCAGCACGCCGCAGCAGCCTTCGAATAATGATCGGCCGTTCAAGTGTGACCAGTGCCCACAAAGTTTCAATCGCAATCACGACTTGAAGCGCCACAAGCGAATCCATTTGGCCGTCAAACCTTTTCCTTGCAATCACTGCGACAAGAGTTTTTCACGTAAAGACGCGCTCAAGGTTGGTGATCCCCGTTTCACATTGAACCTCCCATCCTGATCCGCAGCAGAGGCATATTCTCGTGAAAGGCTGTGGCAACCGCGGCTCCACCGACGGCGCCCCGAAAGAGGACGGAATCAAGTCTGAATCTGGCGGCAGCGACGGTGGGAGTGATAGCCCGGCTGTGGCGACGTCGTCCTAAAAAAGACGCCGACCCCTCGGCCCAAGAAATAAATCCAGAATAAGCAATCCTCGTACCGGATGAATCTGCCTTGTGGAGCGGCTCTGTATCACCACTTGCATTGATCGAGGTCTGTGTTTCCTATCATACATACATATTTCATGACTCTGGGACGATGGACTTAGTAAAGGCCAGGATGGGTATTCAGCGACTGATGGGACCTTTGTTTGGGACATTTTGATACCACTTTGCTCTTATACCCATGGAACGGAATGGCATGACGGATTTCTTTTCGGACAGGATGACGATGGCAATCAGTGGCCAGATATGAGCGTTCTGTGAATTTTGGCGGATAAAAGACAGTTCTAATGAGTGAATACCGGGAAACCACACAAGCATTATACTCTTTCCGCAAGTTTTGCGCTCAATTGGCTGGACGATGATCATTTCCGGGCCTGACTGGCTGGCTGAGTGGGAGTTTGTCCTGGCACAGCCATACGATTGGCTGCTGACCGGTGGTCACTGATCGTTGACCGCTGACCGCTGACCGTTGACCATTGGCTGTTGACCGTTGGCCGCTGACCGCTGACAGGTTGACACCATGGCGTCGGAATCAGAATCTTGAACCTGGGCGCAGTCGCTTCGTTGCTGCACAGTTTAAAATGGCTTCCCATGAAAAAGCTGCTGGATGAGAGCTGAGCTGGTGGAAGCCTTCTCTGATGGCCGAGCTCAGGCTTTCTCCACGTCATGACCGTTCGTATCCATCCACTTCTCGTGATGGATCTAGGACCACCTATCGTTGGCCGTTTGGCTGCTGGTCGGACATTGCAAGTGTCCAGATTATTGGCACTTTCCAGGCTGTTCGGGTACGATGTCAGCACTCTGATTCATGTTTGTGGAGACCAGCCGGGGCGTTGGACTGCACAAAAAAATGCTGATGATCGGACGCTGCTTGCGAGGGAAAGATTGAATGCTGCTGACAACAAGCATACGCCTGTGGGAGGAAAGATTCAAAGATTGAGAGCCAAGAAATGCCGCAATTATGTTCTGTCGCTGAGTCCAGTCTTTTAAAGATCGTGTGACCAGTGGACTGACATCGCTCGTTCCTGGACGACTGGACGAAGCACAAAACAGCAGCACCGACGGGTCGATCCACCTGCATGCATGAAGCCAGCCTTGCTGTGGAGATGTGGGGCTATTCACAGCAGCCAGAGATCAGTAAAATCTGCTGAGATCACTACAGAATCAGCCAGCACAGAGTCAGAGGCATGCACAATCAAATGAGTATAGATCCGGCAGCTGGTGACCAGGGAGAAGCCAACTTTGACTCCAGCGACATCGTGCCGATGACGTCAGGTTTGACTGCAAGCCGGCACCAATGATGCATCCATACTATTTCTGCTTCGTGGCGATGCCAATCAAAGATATGAGAACATGAGCTCAAAGACTCAACTTCCGAGGCTGGTTCTGCAGACTGTCGATCTTAGCTCGCGTGGCTTCTTGCTGGGGTGATAGATTCTTTGCCTCCCGCTTCTTTACCACACGCGTTGTTTTCGCTCTTAGGCCTGAAAGGGATTTGGGTGGAAGAACTCAAGGTCGTGCCAGCTTGACGGCAACCACCGAACCACGGTCGCGAATACCGTACATATCACACCTCTCCGTTGATCCAAGTACCAGCGGTGAGACATTGCGGACGAACGTCATCTCACGTCTCTCCGTGCGGCCATAAGATCATCTTTTGCAGCCCAAGCCCCTTTGCGGACTTTCGCCCAATACCCTGCAGTTGCACCTGCTGCTTCCACTGCAAGAATATCTTGGTCGTCGCTACCATGGTTTCTATGCTTCTCTTTGTCACATCCGTGGCATGCCGGGCCGACTGGCTCCTCGCATAAATCGGTCAGCAATCCACGTCAGTCAGACCGAAACGATCAGAGAACATATCCAGTAGAGGAGCCATGCCTCTGGAGATATCCAAACCACAACAGAAGGTTTTGGGATATATGATCATTTGTTGCCGGTTTGCAGAGGCAAGGAGGAGGAGAATGGACGTATATAGTAACGATCAAATTACGTCGCCAGGTTTCTCTGACGCTGATTCGACAGCCAGTTCCTCTTTGTGGACGATCGACGGCCACTCCACCGGCTTCATGGTCGCCCCGTGCCCGGCTCAGTGGCCCCCACACAGATTCCTAATCCTGCAACTGGCTGATGACACTTCGAGATCAGGCAAGGGCCCGCCCGTCTGGGCCTGTTTGCAACTGGTGTCCACGGCCTGTGGCCGTAGATTCTTCCATCATCTCCGGCCACCCTGACGTTTTTGCCTCGGTTTAATCGCTGCAGCCTCCAATGTTCTGGGTAGGTATCGGAATCATCAGTCGAATCGGCGACGCTTTCGTATCGCTCGTACTGATGAGTATGTGACGCTAGAATAAAAAGCCTCTGAAACGCTAGCGGTAACAGTCAGACGAAGAGACGTAAGCCAGGCACCAGCTCATCGACCCGAGTATATCTCCGCCGTCTCTCAGGTTGGCGTTCTCATTGCACACCGCCGGTGAAATCATCATCAACAGTTCTATTCAGACATGGCTGTGTACTCACTTGCAAGGGTGTCACCGACCTATGTGGTCGTGGCCGTGCTAGCCCTCTTCATCTTTCGTCGCCTGGTGTTCGAGTTGACCACAGGCCGAAGAAGACGAAAGATAATTCGCGAGTACGGCTGCCAGGAACCGTATAGATACCCTCACCAAGGCATCCTCGGGAAGCTCTTTGGCTGGGACACCATCAAGGCGAGGATGAAGAACGGGAAAGAAGGTCGATTGCTTGAATCCAATCGAATAAGGAACTTCAAGAACGGCATCAAAACATTGAAAGTACGCTCCATTTCCAGAGATGGTGAGTGACCCGCCGCTTTCTCGCCGGCATTGCGACCGCCCCTATTCCTACAGCAGCATGCGGTACTGATGAATATGCTCTCGCCAGTCATTGTCACCATCGAACCCGACAACATTAAGACGATCCTGTCGACCAAGTTCAACGACTACTCTCTCGGCAAGACGAGGAAGATTTCATTCGTCCCCGTCTTTGGCCATGGCATCTTTACCACCGATGGCGCTGCCTGGGAACGCTCCCGTGGGATGGTCCGACCGAACTTTACTCGCCAACAAGTAGCCGATCTCGACATGTTTGAGGCACACGTGTCCCACCTCATCGATTCCATTCCTCGGGATGGATCCACCGTCGACTTGCAGAACCTCTTCTTTGCATTGACCATGGACTCGGCCACCGAGTTTCTGTTTGGACGGTCGACCAACACACTGGGTCCCGGGCTTGAGACCAGATCCGAGGGCGAATTTGTCAAGGCCTTTGTCTACGCTACGGAAGGCACGTCTCCACTGTCGTCTGGATCTTCTTCTATGCAGCTAATCCGCGTGTACAGCCATCTCGATCAGCTTCCGCTCCGCCGGCTTGATGGAATTGATCCCGGATCCGAAGTGGCACAAGAACGTCAAGATCATCCACAGCTTTGCAGACAACATTATTGAGGAGGCGATAGAGGAGATGCGAGCGAACGATGTCTCGGGGAAACAAGGGTCCGGCAAACCACGATACCTGTTCTTGCACGAGCTCTTGAGACAGACACAGGACCGGTACACGGTGCGGTCGGAACTGCTCAACATTCTGCTCGCCGGACGAGACACAACGGCAGGGCTCCTATCCAACACCTGGCACGTACTGTCCAAGAGACCGGACATTTGGGCCAAGCTCAAAGCCGAGGTGGACCAGCTCAACGGCGAACGACCAGACTACGCGACTATTAAAGAGATGAAATATCTACGATACCTGCTCAACGAGTCGCTCCGGCTGATGCCATTGGTGCCAGGCAACGCCCGTGAGGCTGTTCGCGACACCGTGATTCCTGTCGGCGGTGGACCGGACGGCAAGGCGCCCGTATTCGTGCCCAAGGGCATGGCGGTATCGTACTCGCCGTGGTCGATGCACCGCAGAGAAGACTTTTACGGTCCCGACGCGCTGGAGTTTAAACCCGAGAGATGGGAGCACCTGCGACCCGGGTGGGAGTACCTACCCTTCAACGGGGGACCGCGGATCTGCCTGGGACAGCAGTATGCTTTGTTGGAGGCAAGTTATGTCACCGTTCGGCTGGTGCAGACATTCCCCCAGATTGAGAGTCGGGATCCGCGGGAGTGGAGGGAATGGCTCACCATCACCTTGTCGAGTGGTGTCGGGTGCAAAGTGGCCCTTTTCGAAAAGTAAACAAGGCTGGCTCTGCGTGACCAGCAGGAACGTCCACTCATTACAATATGGCAGGCATTCTAGTCCAGGGTATTGTGTCAAATGTAACTATACAGTAGTCAATATGCGGTAGCTAATATGCGGTAATCAATACGCGGTGGTCAATAATACTGTATTCACATGCACTGCCACACTCAATGCTCCCAATCGCATTCCTTACGCCGAACATGGTGTGTCCAAAAAGCAACGATCTTCAACAGAGACGACAGGTACGACAGCGGCCCGCACTAGTAAGAGAGAGCACCTATCAGACTCGCCGTGGCGCGGCCGATGGAACCAGACGCCCTGAGGCTGGCCAGAAAAATGACCTGTCGCTTGATCCGTGGTCAGGATCCAGGATCGCACCGCAGTACCGATCGGATGTGTCCTGCCTCATAATTGCATATGCAATCACAACACCTTCATCATCAACAGCAGTAGAAGTAACGCAGCAGCGAGACAGTTGTTGGAAGAGTTACCAACACCTAGAGGCTGAGGTTCGCTTGGGAGCGCCTAGTGCCCGAAGCAATGCCCATGCCCCGCCCTTCCCCAAGGCCAGGGCGTTGTGGGGTTGGATCTGGTCAGCCACTGACAACATCGGTCCAGTCAAGACTCGAAGAATTTCTTTCATACCAGACCCAGCGCCTGCACAACCGCCACCAACCAGGTTTTCCAACCAGGTTTCCTGCTGGAACGGCTGATGCGAGGCCCTCTCAGCTGTCTCTCGCTAATGGCTCAACTTCCTGTCCTTCCCTCTCAAGGTCCTCAACTCCTCTACTCTCCTCGCTGTGCCTCTGATTTTGTCCTACACAGTCTTCACAGTCTAGGTCCTGAGGGACTCAACCTGTGCGCCCTCACCGTGCCCACCACACAGCACACGCCGTGTTCAAAGTGCGTGAATCTGTGACGACGCAGTTGTCAAGTTTCAATATCCCGATATCCGAACTCTTCAGCATGGGATGACCGATTATATGCAACCTCAGCTCTCATGGCACCGGTACCAAGCCCCATCTCACGCGACACCAGCAGCTCTGCGGACTCAGGAAATGGCAGCTGGCGCCTACATGCAACAGATGAAGATTTCATTATCGAGTCGTGGAGTGAAGGCTTCCTGGTGGGGGCACTTCTCATCATGGCCTTCATCACGGTGGCAAACATGAGAAGGGGCGTTCTGCTGCACAAGCTCATTCTGACCGAGGTACGGCCCGGCGCTTTGATCGCTTTGATCGCTCTCTTCGATGTCTGCTGACTGTCTCTCCCCAGCAACTTCTGGCCATGTCCCACGGCACCTTCTGTTTCATGTCTTTCAACGGCTATGGCTGGTACCTGTCGTCGACGGCCGCGCTGCTGTATTGCTCCTATGTTCTCCACAACTTTGTCGCATGGATGAAGATTCGGCCCTTTTTCATGGACGCGAGATCCATGTTCTCGCCCAAGACGGGGAAATGGGTGCGAAGAATATACCTCAGCACGTTGGTGTGCACGATCCCGCCCATTATTCTGCAAATCTACGACAATTTCCGCTTTTTCAACAATCGTGGCGACCTTTACCAGAAAGTCCGGCCGTATGAGCCGCTAATGAGGTATGATTGCAAATAACGGTCCCCCGAAGGGCCCGTCTCATGCGATAATAGGGATCCTTGGTGGGTGTTCACCTGTCTCACTCTGTTTCACGTCGTTCGAAAATGTTACGGTACGGGAGTCTTCGAATTGATTAGGCGGTCGCCTCGGTTCGGCATCCTTCTTTGTGCCATCTGTTTCTCCATGATTTTTACCACCATGGACATTGTCGCCAGCATCTACAACTTTACAGGGTCGACTGATGGGTATGGAGACATCGGCCCTGGCGAGATCTGCGACCGCTCGCTGACATGTCATAGCATTAATCCTTGGTGGAAGCTCTCGCTGGTGTTCAAGTGTCTGACGGATACGATCATGCTCGACGACTTCAAGACCGAGCTGAAGCGCCTGGGCATCAAACGTTTACAGCAGGATGAAAAGCAACGACAACGCCCAGCGCTCTTGCTGAATACCGATGGGAAGGATGATCTTGACGAGCTCGAGTTTGCGGATGGACTGAACACCGGTCAGACAAGGTCTAGGACGGCCGATAATTCCAGTCCACCAAATTCCGGCCTGAATGGCAGACGAAACTCGCCGAAGGAGTGCGTTGGCCGTTCCGGGACCAAGATTTCACGCCTTCCGGCATTGGCCAACTTTCAATTCGAACCGCTGAAAACGGGCAAGAGAAGCAAGATCATAGACCCAGAACGGCAGGCCGATGAAGATGAAGAGTCTCCAACGACGCCGAATGACCGCATATCCCAGATGAGACAGAGTTTGGGCATGATTGATTACCGACCTGGTTGACTTCTTGAAGAGTCTCTTTCTTCAGAGTGAATGACTGGGCGACGCTATCACGATTTACCATGTTCTCTTTGTAAGATTCTGTACATGATACATTAGGTTGGGAGTCTGACATCAGGCATGGCGTTCGATGGCTGGGTGGGATTCTGGAAGCTTACCTGCCGGAACGGCTTCCACAGTTTGGTTTTCAAGACAGCAGAGCATCTGACGCTGTTCTGCCCAAGTTCGGTCCTGTTTCTCCTTCATATCATGTTGAAGCGGTAGCTAGATTTGAAGCGTTTCATTCGCACCGCCAACGGTAGCAGCACCTTTGCTCTAGCATATCTCGGTTCTGTTTCAGGCTCACAGCCAAATAGCATGGCAACTGCTCAGCATTGACAGCCTTATTCTCACATTCCTAACGTTCTTGCCAGTCACTGCTCTGGGGTTGATTGGCTCATTTCACATGTGCAAAGACTTTTACATGGATACATCCTCACTCCTCAGCCTACAGTACTCTTGAATTACTCATTTTGTGGACAGGCCGTGTAAATGGGCTTAAAGAGAACCATTGCTGCTTTTAAGGAGAGCACCTGACCGCGACACCGAGTCTACTGGCTGATGATGCTATCACCAGGTCAGCATGACACTCACGGACATCACGCACTGCATGAGGAAGACGCTTTTGATTGAAGACATCTCATGACAAGCTCAAATATACCATCCAGCGAGCATGCTATGACGGCAATTGCTGTAGAATGGTTGACGATCAGCCCACATCCTCGGGAACCATCCTTGCGGCATGGACGAGAATGATCGTTTTAATCGTACTTTTTTTGACGTTTTCTCCATTTTCCAAAATGAAATTGTGAAAGAAGACTGGAGCCCGTTGACGAGGGCTTCGCCTTTTGTTTCCAAGCAGAGGCTTCCACTGCTCTTGATGGCGTGACACCATCGGAAATGACTTGATTGGGGCAATGCCATTCGTCTTTGACATTCAGAACCAAAGAAATTCTAGGAGTCGGAGTGTGAGAGAGTCCAGCTTGTGAGCCGATTTGTTGGGTCAAGTTCTCAAGGCAGAGGAGGCTCAGATGTACCACATGGCGAAAGGGATTCCGTTTCCATCGTACATCTCCAAGAGAGACTTGGGCTCAGATTCAACCTGGTCAGAGCTGCTGGGAGCATTCTGCTTGAATCCAGGTCCGGCTTGAGGGCCTTCAGAGGATGCAATGTCTTGATGCGCCTTTGCACGGTTCGATGCCAGGTGAGCGTAATACACGGCCGGATGCAGTGAGACTGAGGTGGTCGAGCGCATATATTGGTAACAGTGCTCGTAGATCATGTTCTGAATGGCACTGGGAGAATGACCGGCATCGTCGTGAAGGATAGTGTAGTGGACGGGGCGAGACGTGCCTTGAAGCGCAGTATGCGAATAGAGGTAGAAATCCCATTCGTTGGGCATGGTGACGTCTCGTTCAATCAAGCAGCCAGGAAGAGGATTGCCTCTTTGATCGGCCGCATCTCCCCCCGGCCTGGGGAACGCCCGAATGTGATGTCGTTTGGAGGCAATGATGACCGTGATCTTGCCGTCCCATGGCTTTCCAGAGATCTTGTCCAGGACCGCCTTGATATGAGGCACCTCCTGGTTCATGACGTGAGCAAATTGGCCTTCGGAGACCCCGTCTCTCATATAGTAGACTTGTGTTGGCAGCGTCCCACCCCCCACTTGGCTCCGCCACTGACTGATCAGCGGAGTCAGCAACGAGTGCATGTTGGTCTCTGAGATCATCTCAACTCGGTGACTGTTGGTCTGACATCCGGCGGCATAGCGACCGGCGTGACGATCAAAAGAGACGGTGATCGCGGCCATGGACGGCTGCGAACTGCCCGGCGATGCGTGCGAGACATCGGCGCCAATGATCATGGTCGGGACGCCGAAACTCTTGAACCCCGAGGTAGGATGCGGCAGGACTTGGCTGGTGCAGCCACCGAGTTTGGCGTTGACCTTCATCAAAACGTTGGAGTAGTATTGGGGATTGCCCTTCAACACTTGGGCGACCTGCATGACTTGAGAAACCACGCCATATCGGCAGTCGCAGGATTTCTTGATGCGCAGGTAGTGGAAGGCATTTTTGTCTTGAACGAGGAAGACGAGGAGTTGTGGTCGCCGATTAAACTTGTTGCCGGTGCTTTGATGTAATGCCTCGACGGCGTGTCCCGGGTCAGAGGGGAGCAGCATCACATTGGGCAAACCACTGGCCACCTTTCCGTCATGGTTCCGGTAGGCTCTCGCAAAATCCATGCAGAATTTGTCGATGGCGGCCTTGTCGGCCTTGATGCGACCGGGGAAAAATCCCACACCCCAAGCGACCAGCTCTCTCGGATTGGTGGAGAAGAATCGCTTTCCACGAAGGTCCCATCGACCTCGGGTTTGAGGATTTTCCGCTGCCCCTTTCCCAAATTTGATGCTGGGTGGCGGAAGGAGCTGGGCATTCGTCTTGATCGTATCGTCATCGATGCGGAGTCCATACGTCTTGAGATATTCGTCATTCTCCCAGTTGAGCCAAGATTTGCCTTCTCGAATGGCGCTCAGACGCACCGACGGTGGTGAGACGGCGAATTTGATCATATTCGCCGTTTGTGTGTCGTCGAGCTTGGTCGTGTAGCGTTGGTTTTGGATGATATGAACCAGTTCGAGCGGATACTTGACCCCTTTCTTGGTCATCTCCACCAGAGGCAATTGCGGGTATTGCAAAGTGAGATTGTACTTGCGCCTGAAGTAGAGAGCAATCGTCACCTTTTCTCCCGTCGGTTCCTTGGTGACGGGATCTTTCCACTCGATGCGCTCCTCATTCGCGTTGTTGACATCAAATTTGGCGATCTTCCAATCTTTATTGGCCGTCGGATTGCCTGGGTAGACAGCTTTCACGACGACGCCTTTGAAGGTATTGGAAACAATCTTGCCCACGGGGCTCAGTTTTCTCGTGCCATTGTCCTGGACCGGTCTCATTGCTTTGATAATCCCTGGGACATCTCTGAGCTTTTTGTTGGCCATGATGGCGGTCGTCAACGCGGTGGGCTTCCAGAAGCATGTATTGGCGACATCCAGGTTGACGATCAACTTCTGGCCTTCAGCCAGTCTCATGGACTGATAGATTCCCCGGAAGACTTCGACGCCGCCGCCCAAGTCGGCCCGCTGGCCATCCCGAATGAAAAAGGACCGCCGAACGGTGACAAAGCGGGGGTTGCTCGCGGGGCCTTCACGCAGGAGGTGGTCCATGAAGTTGATGGCCTCGGCCACTTGAACACTCATTTGGATTCTTCCTTGGAGGAATTGGTCGATGATGCCGACATCGATTTGCCTCGTTCGCTTGATGTGAAGTCGAAAGGTGTTCCGATCTCCTCGAGACGGTCGACCCTCTTCAGCGTCCAGATCAACGGTGATGCGCAATTCGCCGTAATCGCGGGTCGACCACGCCAGTTTGTTGCCATCGTAGATGATCTGGGTGCCAGTTCGGTCTTTCCGCGCCTTGGACTCCCACACCTTCCGCTGGACGACACGTTTCTCGGCCCCCGTCCCGATGATGACATCGTACTGGTAGATTGTCACATTGGGGAACTGAATGACTCGATAGGCATTGACCGCAAGCTGGATGGACTTGCCCGTCGTGTTGAATGCCGGTCGACGCTTGAACTCGGTGGGCATGGAGTACTGGTTCATCAGCATGTGTTTGAACAAACTCAGGTATGATTACAGGAGGAAAGACGACAAAACGGCATTGTTTCGTACAGCAGTCCGGTCAAAGTCACATTTCGCACGGGGAAGAAATGGCGTCGTGCAGATCATAAGGGCCAATGTCGTCAATCACACGGCGCACTCACCAAGTTATCGATGTTGTAAAATGAGGCAGGCAGGTCAATATTCCTCAGACTGTCGGTGTATCTTTCTGGACGCTCCCTGGCAGGGTCACCCGTTGGCGCCGGTGCGACGGGCGGTTCATTGGCAGACACGCTAGGGCGAAGGTTGTCGGCTTCAGACGGGGGCGCTGCAAGGCTGCTTTGAGACGGATGTGGGGAGCCCCGTCCAGGCCCAACTGACGGGACGTTGGATCCACGTCGACCCTGGGGGCCAGCTGGAGCTGCACTGCCACGAGAAGCAGGGCCATCGAAACTGCCAGCGGGGGGGTGTGTGCGATCACCTCGTCGGGCCGGGGAATCAGACGAGGCGGTCCCGCGAGTGGCACGGCCAGCACCGCGCCGGCGCGCTGCACCAGACATGGTGATTTGGACAGGCGGCTATCTGAAGAACTCGTCAGTCCCTTGCTCGCAGAGAAGCGGTGGCAACACGTAGAGTGATTTGGTGGAAGACGCTTATAGATATAAGAGCACGACCAGGTGAGCAGCAAGCGAGGGCGTGTCGAGTGCTGATTTAGGATCAGAGCATAAGAGACGAAATAAACAGAGGGTTTTGAAATTGGCATAGAAGTTTGCAAGAGGGTTGCCCCCAGGGTTTAGAGTGTATAACGATGGTTCGACTTGACACAGGACGAGAGAGATATCATTTCAGATCTGAGGGATTGTCCAAGAGTGGGAAGACAAGAGAGTCAAGACCGACGCTCTAAGAGGCAGACAGAGGCATACCTTCAGTCTGGAGACCGGGACTTGGAGGTAGATTTGCACCAGAGGCTCCGGCGCGGTTGAGCGAGCGGTGAGAGGTGGTGCCTGTCGAAGGTATGCCACGACCTTGATTTGTAGCGATATTGATGTCGACTGAAGACCAGGACGCCTCGAGCAGAGGAGGCGAGATTGAAGAAGGAAGAGTGGTGTGGAAGGGTGTTGTTTGACAGATGCCAAGGACAATAGTTAAGGACCTAACAGAGCGCGCACATGCTTCAAGATAACGGCTGACGCGTAGAACCACACTTCAACAGGCTTTATTCACCACTCCTCGTGTGTCCTTCACTGGAGCTTGCGAAGCTTCCCTTTGTTAGGCTTGGAGAGCGAGATGGAGAGAGGGGATGTGAGGCTGGTAATGTGGAAGATCTTCACTCTCCGGCCTTCCCCCCACCCTTAATGGAACACCTTCTCCCAATTGGAATGGTCAAGCCGTCAAGGGAATATTTGGGGACGGGTCAGAAACACACCTAGAAGAACACCAATCAATCGTCTTTTTGCCTATGGACATTTTCGTGTTGCAGCCTAATGGCAGTCAACGCTGTGTAACCACATAAACCTGAATGTTGTGTAACCACAAACTTGCTCCCCGCCATGCATTCCTCCGTCTCCTGCCTAAACGCCTAATCTCGTCATGATCCTATTCCAGGGACAACCCTTCTGCGCTGGTGCTGTTGGGGTGTCCAATTCCTGGCAAGTAATGCATACATTTTTTTTAAATTTTCGTCACCATGCCTCCCTGAATCACGCTATGCAAAACGAAATGGTGCTGACGATCACAATGTTAGCTTTCTCAATATCGAAGGAGAGGTAACGACTCACCACCAGTGTATTGTCCTTGTGTAACACCCGGGGGGGGAATGTAACCCGGCGGAAATACAGGGGCCTGCTGGGGCTGTGTGTACTGTGGCCACGCAGGAGGTGGGCCAGGTCGTGCTTGAGGGTGGTGCCCCACAGCTCCGGGAGGCGGAAGGTGGACATTTTGAATCAGCTCGACCATCTTGACGGGGTCGAAGCGTGCGTCGACATATGTGGATGCCTTCGGAAGGATGCTAAGGAGGTAAGTGAGCTGCGGCGAGAGAGGCGGTGGCACGGGGAAATGTGACATTCCCGCCGGATTGTTCTGTCGTTGCTGATTGATGCGTCGACCAGCGGCCCCCTTGAGGGGAGACTCGGCCCGTGCGATCTTGCGAGGCTGCGATTCTTCAAAGTCATCCGGAAACGCTCGCTTTGGCGAGTGTGTCGCAATGGAGTCGATGACCTTCTGGACGGGAGAGTTCACCACTTCGGCCCCCTCCACCGACGGTACCACCCCTCTTTTGGGCTGCATCTGTTGCGGCGACACGACGGGAAAGACATTGACCGGGTCAAAAATGGGGGTACTGTAGCGACTGATAAAAAGCTTCAATGCTGGATCTTCGGGGAAGTGCTTTCGCATCCTTTCTTCCAAACTCTGAACTTGAGCCAGTTCCCCATATCTGGATTCGTAATCATGCAAGAAAGCGAACAGCGGCTTCGCCTTGGCCGTGTGTTGGGCATCTTCATGGGCCAGCAGCCTCTTGACCGTGGTTTCAAAGACGCCACGTGCGTTGGTGATGTCGTTAATGTCGAAGAGATGCTTGACATATTGCAGAGGGAGGTAGTCGTCTTCGGGGAACAGTTTCATGCCACGATCCAGGATCTTGGTGCCAGTCGGGTCTCGGTAGCATTGCCACTCGATCCGCGCCGACTCGACATAAAAGTCACTGGTCAATTTCCCCCTCTTTCGAGCTTCACCAAAAACAGCACGGAAGCCGCTGGGGCCACGATCCGTGGGCAGTCCTTTGCCTTGCACGCGCCGGGTGGCACGCATCAGTGCAATCCAGACGTGGGATATTGTCCTGCTCAACAGATCACTCTGCGCCTTCGCGCCTCTCTTGATGAGGCCGATCTGTGCGTCGGTGGCAGCCTTCTTCGCCGCCACATTCGCGGCGTTGATGTCGTCGTCCGCACCTTCTCCATCTCCGTTGGCTTCAGCGGCAAGCTCGGCCTTTTGGATGTCTTGCCTCTCACGCGCAGCCGCCTTCTTGATGAGCTCGTAGAGCGCGTCGAGCACTTTGTCGTACGGCTCCCGAATCTTCTTCATCCTCTCTTTCGCGCCGGGATCGGCACTTTCGTCATTCTGTGTGGAAGATTCGATGCGATCGGCCAGCTTGAATGCCAGGAGCGGCGACTCGGGATTGGACGCAATGCCTTGGGTCAGAAGTTTCATCCCGTCGCTGTCCAGACCGTTTGCGAAACAGAATTCTGCCGCGTCGTACCACATCTCCGGCCAAAACTGGAGGGCCATGAGAGCCTGCTTGTACGTGAACAGGATTCGGTTGCGGTACAAGGCAAGATCTTCATCTTTGAGAACCAGGTTGTCATCCTTCTCCCACTGGATCCATTGCTTCCATACACTGACTTGTTGCATGTACTCGTCGTGCCCTTCATAGCCGACGGCGGGAGGGAGGCGTGGTCGAGAAGTCCGGTCAAGATCCTTTGTCAGGTTCTGGAGTTGAGTGTAACCCGTTCTCGCCGTCATATACGCAGGCGACTTTTCTTGGAGATATTTTCGACCCTGACGAATAATGAGCAAACTGAGGAGAGAAGGTGGCGGAGGACCAGGTCGTCATCATCATACTTACGTTAATCTTGCTGAGGCCCGTCTCAAACGCATCATATTCCTTCCACAGGACCGTGGTGGCCGCCGTGGGCACTGCGATCGCTTTCTGATATGCTTCACGAAGGGTGTCGACTTTGGCCGCATCCTGCCAACCAGTACCGCCCACGGTACCGGGCCCAGCCTTGAGGAAGTTGATGTATTCCTGCCACAGGCTGCCGGAATCTTTGTCCATGCCAATCGTCTTCAGGGCAAAGCTGAAAGCCTCGTTGATAATTTTGTACGATCGCGCCACGTCGCCGGTTTGCATGCTGTTGCGCCGACGGATGTAATTAATGTATATAAACCAGAGCTGCACGTCGAGCACTTCCAGCAGGGAGCGGTTGAAGATTTGCTCCATGGCAAATTTTCTGTCGTGTTGCTCCTCCCATCGGACATATGCACACCATTGCTCCGCCTGGATCCAGTTAGTCAGTACAGCTCACCGCTTGAGATGGGAAGGACACGTACAGCCATGGGAAAGACTGAGAGATACTGTTCATACGCTTGACGGACTTCGTCTTGCTTGTTTCGGCTCTTCAGTTCATCAATCAGCTCGAGATATGCCGACATGTCACCGCGCGGGTCCTCTTTGATGCGGTCTTCCAAAATGCCCACCACATCATGAGCCAAGCGAGATTTAGGCAACGCTGGAGCAACAGAACCGTTCACATGAGAGCGAGGTGAAGAAGGTTTCGCTGGAGCATCAACAGCACTTTGTGCGGGTGTGGCGGTCGAAGCACGTGGTGCATCAGCGCCAACGGAAAAAACAGAGGAAGAAGGGTCAGTAGGACTACCAGTTGCCTGGACAGGAACAGGAGTGATTCCATTTTCTTGTTCTGGTGACTGGGAGGAGGACGTTCTATCAAGGGCATTTGCAGGGACAGGTGCAGGTGGTGGTGGAAGAGGGGTATCGACATCCAAGAAGCCATCAACTGGGTCATAGACATCACCCTCATCCTCCTGCTCATCCTGGTCGCTCTCTTCTTCTTCTGCTGCTGCTGCTTCTTCATCTGGTTCATCGTCAACTTCGAAACCGCCTCGTCTCCGGGGCTGCGGTGGCACTGAAACTGGCGTGGACGATTGCGTAACATTAGGCGTGGTGAACGTAGAGGAAACGTGGCTGCTAGGTCTTGGAGGAAGAGGATGGAGAGCATTTTGAGTAGTCAGAGAGAGATTATTATCATCATGCATCATCTCGGCAGATGTGCTGTCTGTTGTATTATTTGGCAGTGGCGCCAGAGTCGGCGAGTCCTTCCCGCCATGCGCATTTGCACTACCGGGTCGAAGAGAGGCTTGCTGCGTCCCCTGTGCCGTGGCCGACAGAGCGTTTTCGCTGGGGCCGTCCATGACAATGCTGCTCCAAGTCACTGTTTGGCTGATGAGAAGTTGACTGAGAGGACTTTGTCAGCTAGCGAAACGGCACGCGCAGAAAGACGGGAATACCAAAACTTTTTAAGCCGTCATTTCTTCGAAGCGGCGCTAACAAAGGAGATTGTAGGCGTTGGGCAGAAGTTGTCAATAAAGGTTTGGGCAGGCAATCTTGGTGAGTCCTGAAAAAGAGAGGCCCCGGCAATTGTAGCCGCTAACAAAAGGTCACGTGGACTCTTGCATGCAATCAACGCGATTCAGCGCGTCTGTGTGTGGGGTGTATTCTGGCTGCAGTTGACATTCTGCAGCCTTTTCTTCCACCGCCACCCACAATCACTCTCATCACCGTACCATACGAGATCGCGGTACCATAGGACTCCCACTGATATCCTAGGCCTGGCCGAGAATCGGCCAGTGGTCGTCTACCGCGTCCCGATTGTATTTCGACACGACCAGATCTCGGCTGGATAGACCGGTCTTCTTCCCCATCTCCCGATATGTCGGTAGTCTCACTCTTGGGCGTTAAAGTGCTGAACAATCCGGCTCCATTCCTCGCGCCTTATGAATTTGAAATCACCTTTGAATGCCTCGAACAACTACGAGAAGGTTTGTTGCATGTTGGACGATGGCGCGTGTTTGGCGCTAATATGGAACAGACCTCGAGTGGAAGCTGACCTATGTCGGATCTGCGACTTCGGCTGAACATGATCAAGAGCTGGATTCGCTGCTCGTGGGCCCCATTCCCATAGGGGTCAACAAATTCATCTTCGAAGCCGACCCGCCGAACCTGGCGCGCCTCCCGACCTCAGAGATTCTTGGGGTGACCGTCATCCTCTTGACATGCTCCTATGATGGACGCGAGTTCGTCCGCGTGGGCTACTATGTCAACAACGAATATGACAGTGAAGAGCTCAACAATGAACCGCCGGCGAAGCCGATCATTGAGCGGATCCGGCGCAACGTGCTCGCAGAGAAGCCGAGAGTAACCAGATTTGCTATCAAGTGGTATGTTTTCCCCCCGGCTTGACCTCGTCGGCAGCGGCTGATTGTCTCATTCAGGGATTCGGAAGAGTCTGCGCCAGCCGAGTATCCACCCGACCAACCTGAAGCTGACACGTTGGACGACGACGGGACGGCATATGGCGCTGAAGAAGCAGAGCTGCAGGCTGCATTAGAGAAAGAGCTGGAGGAATCCGAGGCCACAGTACAACGAGGCGCGAGGGACGGCGACCACGACATGGAAGGCGCCGATGGTGCTGCCAAAACAGAAGCAGAAGAAGACGATGATGCCAGTGATAATGGAAGTGAAGATCTGGAGGCCGAAAGCAGCGAAAGCGACGAAGATGAAGATGACGATGAAGGCGGTGATGGCGACGATACCGAAATGGGGGAAGGAGAGGACAAGGCCGCACCGGCTGACACTAACGGCGAGGGCAAAGCTGTTGAGCAGGCGCAGTCTGAGATCATGGTTCATTGACGGAGTCCAATCGAGGCAAGGCGCAGGGAGTAAGGAGTTGAGCATGACCACCGACCGCATCGGCAAAGGAGATTGATTGATGATGACTGGAGAGTTCCATGCACCATATACTATCCTCGCTGGGCTGACCATGCATCCACCAGCAGAATCTTAGAGCCACATTCAGATCAGCATGGCATATGGGTGGAATTTATGAACGAAATTTTGACGTCGAATATGACCAAACTTTGCCGCTTCAAGACCCGAGCTGTCGTGATCTCACCGATGCATGGTGGCCAGCTGCCACGAGTGAAGGATGGCTCGGTTAGCACCAGCTCCAAGGCGGGAACAGTCCGCGGCGGAGGTCCAAAGATATTAATCGTACAAGGTCGGCTGAATATTCAATGCTGTCATTCGCGCCGACTGGCCTAAACACCAGAATATACAGCAGTAACGTTGCGGCCACACTCGACCCGTTGCTCCATGCTCACGTTCCGGCCCTTGATCAGGACCGTGTGCCTCGGTGTGAGGTGGAAGCGGTGGTCTTCCCGTCTGCCAACCTCAACCTCCGCAGCCACGTCTAGAGGTCGGATGTACTGGGGGTTCGGGACATTGTTGCGCTTGCCCGTCCCCAGCTGATAGAATTCATTGCCTCCCCACCACAGCACGTCGGCGCCCCAGTTCGTGTCGTTTTCTGAGCCTTTCTCACTGGAATCGAGGTAGGTGACATTGTCCATCACGGCAGAGGCATGCGTCGAGCCGACCGAAATTTGCGCCAGACGAATGGGGATAACCGTGTTGTTCTTCTCATCATACTCAAACAGGCCACTCAGCGCCGGAACCTTGGTGGGAAGGCCCTGGATGTGGGTCCATCTTCCATTTCCCAGAGACCCCTTGATCCCCTGACCACAGGCCCAGGTATCGGCGGTGATACGACCGAGATTCCGCGCTTCTGAAGCATCCTCATTCGGGCCAACGATCCGCTTGGCATCGACGGTAAAGAAGCTATTCAGTCCGCCGGCCGACACGCCGGTGACTTTGGGGGTTTGGCTCGCGCCCTGGTACAGTCTGGAAATCGGGAGCAAGGACGGTGCGTCGACATATGGGACGTCGGGATCGAATTCGAAGCCTAGCTGACCAGACGAATTGTCTCCAAAGGAGAAGACACGGCCGTCTTTATCCAACACCAACGAATGCGCATCTCCCGTGGCGATCTGCTTAATCTCAAACCCCCTCAACGTCGTCAGTTCGTGACACATGTCGTACGGACCTTCAGGTCGGGTCAGCCAGGTCATGCCGGGCACTCCCAGCTGGCCGCTGGATGGGAAATGTTCTGTGCCCGACGCGGCCGAGTACACACGGCCGGCACTGGTCAGCAACAGCACGTGCTCGAGGCCACCACTTATAGCCGTCACTTTCTCGCTCCATCGGAGGTTTGGCGGTTGGAGCTTTCTGTAGCTGATGGTCGATCTCTGGCCCCAGAATGGGATCCAGGAACTCTCGCTCGGTTTGTGGCCCGTTTCCTGGTCGGATTTCGACACGGGCAGGGAATATACTGTCCCATTCTTGGACAACCCAATGATGCGATCCCGCGATATGGCAATGGACTTGAGGTCTTTCCCTTTCAACGTCACCCTCGGTTCTGTGCTGTCGGCGGAGTAATCTTTGCCCCATTGGACCAGGTCTCCGTTCTCGAGGATGGCGGCCCCAAAATTTCGATCCAACTTCAAGTCTCGCAGGAGAACATCGTCAAAGAACGGGATTCGGCGTGGGGTCTTGATGTAAAGGTCGTCCGAATCGGGTGCCGCGACTTTGCCAGAGTTCAAGCCCCAAGCATAGACACCTGGATTTTCCCAGCTCTTCTTGACCTGGAGATGTTGTGAACTGAGAAGATCCCGATTCTCTTCCTTTGATGCTCCTTTCTTCCTTTTCGGCTTCTCCATGATGACCTCTGGCCGTTCAGCCGACCCTTCCGCTTGCGCTTCTTTCAACGTCGAATTGCTGTAGACCAACGCCACAGTGGTAGCAGCGGCAAGTACAACTGCGGACGGTCTCGTCCAAGTCTTATGGGGGATGGATCGGCGAGTGGAGCTGTGAAGTGCTCGCCTCAACCGGGTGGACTGCGCATGCCGTGAAGGTGGTGCCGCGAGAGCGAGACGGCGGGCGGCCACAGAGCTAAAGCTTCTCGACGCCATTTCACTGCTTCTTCAACTTGATTATCAAAGGCGTTCACGACTTGGTCAGGACGTCTCATCCGGCGGGATCAAGGAAGTCGTATAATCACATGGCCATGTTTAAGAGGACGTCATTTCTGGCGCTCACCGCCTAACGTTTACTTGGAGATCGCCAGCGGCAGAACGGCTTCGCACACCAGCGGGCATCAGGAATTAGAGTGGCATCACCAGCCTTTTCGGAAAGCATTGCCACGTTTCTGCAACTCGGCCCAGCAGTGTGGTCTAACCTCATCTCATGGCCGTGGACATATGTATCCATTGACCTTGCAAAGCACAGCCGCCTGTCTGCGTCTCCGCTGCGATGGCGACCAAAGGCGACGTCGCCACCCCACGGGATGTCACGCTGCTGGAGCAATTGGGTGATGCGGCCAGTGAGCTGGACTTGGTCCAACTATCATCTGGAGACCATGGCATTGACGAAGAGCTACTGGAGGCAAGCTTGGACGAATATCAGTAGGCAACAGCGGCGTGTTGGGAAACTCTCGCTCACCACAGATTGACAGACACTACCTGGACCAATTGGATGCCTCCAGAACACATTTGGACGTCCTCCTGGCCCATACGGCGGCCACGCTCGATGAATTATCGGAGATATCCGCGTCGTTTCGAGCGATAGATGTGCAGAGCAAGGCGTTTCAGCAACAATCAGCCAGCATACTTGAGGAGCAGAAGGCGAACGAAAGCATTGCTCAGGCTGTGGCTGAAAATCTCCAGTACTACGAACCTCTCGAGCGGATCACGCGGAGGATGAATGCTCCCGGAGCCGCCACCTTTGTCCGAAGCAAGGACTTCGCCGACATGCTCGTCACATTGGACGAATGTATCGATTATATGCAGAGACATACCCGCCATAAGGAGGCCGAGACATACCGATCTCGGTACAAGCTTTTACTCACCCGGGCCCTGACCTTGGTCCGGAACGCGTTCATGGCCGGCGTTCGGGAGACCACGAGTGAGGTGGCCGGGCGGATTGCGGCTAAACAGCTCAACGACACGACCATGTCTGCTCTGCTGTATGCCAAATTTCGCGTGGGAGCGGCGGAAATGAAGGAGTTGGGCCTGGAGATCCAGAAGAGGGCCAATCCTCCCGTCGATGCGGAGCCCGGCACGGAAGGGGAATACCAGAGTCTCATGAGCGAGCTGTACACGAGTTTCGCCGCCTGCCGTGCCCGACTGATCCTCCCGATTGTGCAAAAGAGGTTGGCCGAGACGGCTCAAGCGCCGAGCTCCAAAGACTTGGTTCAATTTGCGCGCTCGAGCATCAGCTACGTCCGAGGCGTCTGCTTGGACGAATTTGATTTATGGCGCGAATGGTTCCATGGCCATCGAGGTCTATACGACTTTCTAGAGTCCATATGCGAACCCCTGTACGACTATCTGCGGCCCCGGATCATCCACGAAAACAAAATATCCAAGCTGTGCTCTCTCGTCACGTTACTGCAGACGAGGTATTTGCATGATGAGGAAGAGGATGGCGGGAGTGGTGGCCGCGGCGGTGGCGTCCTCCTCCCTGACCCGAATCAACTTGACTTTGCCACTCTCATTCAACCGGCGCTGGAGGATGCGCAAACACGGCTCGTGTTTCGTGCCTTGGCTGTCCTTCGAGATGAGATCGAGCATTTCAGGCCCAAAGCCGAAGACCTCGATTACCCCAGAAGGACGTCGCGTCCACCAACATCGAGGGTTCCACTATCGGGTCGCCGGTCATCTCGTGGCCGCACCGCATCTTGGTCGAAGACGGCAGATATGGTGGATGAGGATTCCGGAGACGATGGCCACTTGACGTGGACGGTCGCCTCTCGAAACAAGGCCCTCCAAGATTGCTATCCCACGCTCGGCAAAGCCGTTCGACTTCTTTCTCGGATATATCGATTGGTGAACTCGTCCGTCTTTGATGATCTGGCACACCAAATCGTTCATCAGACGACCCTCTCTCTCCAGAGCGCTTCCGCTCAGATATCCGCGAAATCGTCTCCTGCCGATGGCCAGCTTTTCCTCCTCCGACACCTTCTCCTGCTGAAATCACAGATTGTCGCGTTTGATATCGAATACGTGACACCGGAAGTGTCCTTTGATTTTTCCGGTGTCGCAAGCACGTTCTATGAGCTCCGGGAGCGAGGCGGCCTTTTCAATCCACGAAGCTGGATGAAGCTCTTTAGCAGCGGCGGCCTTTTCCCTCGAGTGGTCGAGAACATGCTCGACGCCAAGGTCGAACTGGATGGGCGCCTGAGAACGGTCATCAACGAATTTACCGCCGGATTCGCGGCTGATATGACGAGAGAGTTGCCTCGAGACGACGACCAGAAGACAGGCGCCGAGGCTGCCGTCATGGCCACTCGGAAGCGTATAGAGAGCGAGATTCCGATCCTTCGGGCAAAGCTGGAGCAATATCTCGACGACATGCGTACCAGAGAGACACTGGTTGCCGCCGTGGAGGATCAGGTGGTCCAGATATACGACACCTTCTTTGATGCATATGTCGGTCGTCAAGGCCTGAACGGCAAGGTCAATGGAGCGAGTCAGATTTCAAGGAAGGGTAAAAGCCCGGAGGATGCTGTGTGGGACAGCGACACGTTTGCGGAGTGGGCTGAATCCATGTTCAACGTGGCACTGCCCCATGTTGAGGAGGACGCCGGCAGTGCGCCTGGTTCACGGAGCCTTTCGCGCAGTCGAAGTTCATGACCGGGGAGGGGAAGTTGTCTGGCCCAGTCTCTGGAAATCGGATACGCAGTCCAGGAGATGTCCATGCTTAGGAATAACTCCATGACACGGGTCAAGTTTGCATTCTCTTGCCGCCGCCGCCACCCAGATTGACCTTTCCTCTCCCTCTTCCTGTCTGTATCTTCTGCGCTCTTTCCACCCACGTCTTTGCCGCCGCCAAAACTCCTCCGGAAATGGTGCATTCGCGTTCGAGAAGTTGGTCCACTGCGATGACGTGTTTCTCGGTACCGGCCACAGACAACGTTTGGAACTTGCTGTCCAGAGTACGGGGGCGCATCGAGACCTTTTTCCGGTTGCCCACGATTCCGATGTTTCTAGTGCTCGGAATCCGCATCAGCGTCATCTCCACATCGAATCCAACCTCCTCCGCTATAGCGACGACCTTTCTGGTCAAGCACGCGTACATCGACTTTTCATCCGCGTGGGTTGCCGCTCTGGCCTTTGCCGCGCGAAGCGCTTTCAAATCGCCCGTCGCCGACTGCTGCTCTCCGTCGTTGACGCTAGTGGGGGCGCTTTGAAAGTCTTTTGCAGAGTATCGATGTTTAGCGCCGCTCATGGCATGGGAGCAGCATGGGATAGCAAGAAAAGGTAATGGCGAGCCTGGGCACGATACGGCGGCGAGAATAGGTGTCCAAGGCGTCAGTTCGTCGGCGTGGTTGGAGATAATGAATGTGCCGGGCTTGAAAATACCACTGTGGACTGTCGTGCCCGGTAGGACTTGTTCACCGGATGCTTGTAGGGCGTCCATGAATGGCTGTGGGATGCAGATCTTCTCCTCGAGGCATTCATCAATCCCAAGGACGTCCCATGTCTTCCGACGTCGTGCGTCGAAGCCAGAGCCGTGGTATCCTTCCTGGATCAGGATGTAGACCAGCACCCCGTTCCCGCAGGCGATGTCAACAAAGCCCGGGAAGTCATCCTTTGTGTACATTCGGCTCCATATTTCTATTAGAAATGCGGCGATGGAGAGATCCTCAAAAACATGCTTAGACGGTTCCGTCTTTTCAACCCAGCGGCCCATGAGATCTGAGGCATATGTCTGTTTCAGCCGGCTATATGTATCCTGGACAATATGCTGAGGCAGAATGGTGTCTTTGAGGGCTGACGGCGCGGTCGTCAGGGCGCTGGGCCAGACCGAGTCCGTTGTCTCTCTTTTCGATGCGCTTGGCTCTGGAGCCGGGTGCTTTGCCAATCTGATCAAAGTGCGCAGCAATGAAATTAGAGTCCGGTGCAATCGAGAGGCCACCAAGTCCGGGGATGTGTAAAATGGAAGAAAGTGAACCGAAAGGCTCGCGCCGGTCTCCTCTTGTTGGTAGAGATATGCTAGTGCCTTGACCGGTGGATGGTACCACGGTACGTCAGATTCTGACTCGACCACTGGCGTGTAGACGACCAGGTGGCCAGCTTTCCATCTGGAGGAGTTGAGTATCTCGTAGATATGACACACTTGCTCCAGAGGATGGTCAAGTTGTGGCTTGCGCGGTATGAGTTTCCTCAGAACCCACCTTCTGTGTTCAAATCCGTCAAATCTCGGTATGGACATGGGAGGAGATTCTGTATCTACCACCACCCTCTCTGTGGCAGGCCCATCTTCGCGCCACTGAAGTTGAACTTCCTTCTCCAAAGTTGTCTTCAACACATGTGCACTGTCATACAGAATGTCGGCGCGAAAGAGATGCGTCGAGTTGAGATTTGGATTCTCGAGGAGAAGGTCAGTCACTTGCATAAACTTGGAGCTCGAAATGTCAAGTCGCTCAGCATGATAACTTGCCGTTGTCTGCCAGGCTGATCCGAGGCATGAAGGTATGGGTATCAGATCCTGATCCATTTTCATCTACCGTCCAGAGGTGGCCATCATGCAAACGTTGAAGACAGTCAGAAGTTGGAGACCTGTAGTAGAATTAGCTCCTGCCAAGCCTTGCAATGAATCACCCAAAGATCCTTACCCACCATCATAGCCCAAAGAATGACAGACATCCAGGAAGTCAAACACACAAAATGGAGAATCCAAAACTAAAAAGACCAAAAAAAAATACGCCCTTGCTGAGTCTCGAACTCAGAACCTTGAGATGAAGCTCTTCAGCTTAAAAGTCTCACGCGCTAACCAATTGTGCCACAAGGGCCTGAAACACCTGTAAAACCAGTGTTTTCGTACCGAAATTATCCGGCTTTTTTACATATAATGAAGGATTCTTGAGACACATCACGTGACTGTGATTTTCCAGTCCCAATTGTGGTCTTCGCTGTTTAACGAGCGAATATATTGCCAAATAATCATGTATTCCATAAAGTAATACAAAGGCTGTCTTGGTGTGCTGCCTTCTATCAGCCAGCCTGTAGTTTCGAACCGCTTCCTATCCAGACCTGGAGAGAGATGTGCCAAGACGTTTCCAAATGTCGACGCCTTTGGCTGCGACGCCCCATACCTTCAAAGCAACGCCTCATTCATAGATTTGCCTTACACTGTTGCCTCACGACACCACTCACACTGTCTGAGAGCCACTCATTCCATGTAATCAACTGTCCTGGGCCATAGAGTGGAACCTAACTGTAGAGTGTGGTGTCGACTCGCTGCCAGAAGACCAGCTGCACTCAAACCGTCTCTTTTGCAAATCCTTGCTATCTCAGGAGGGTGCACTTGACGACATCCAGTCCCATCCGATTGGAGCCCGTCTCTCATCTTTGCTCCTCACGGCTGACCTTCTCCCGACATCATGGCCTTGCCGAAGCGGATCATCAAGGAGACGGAGCGTTTGATGGCGGAGCCGTAAGTGCCGTCTGGCGGCGGAGGCAAATTGACGAGGCTGAGAGACTCTGTGCAGGGTACCTGGAATCAGTGCTGTTCCTCATGAAGACAATCTGCGATACTTCGATGTGACCATACACGGTCCTTCGCAATCACCATATGAAGGTGGGTTGGCGGCCACAGACAGGCGATGGATCTGACTAATTTTCTGGCAGGCGGTATCTTCCGGCTCGAGCTGTTCCTCCCAGATGACTATCCCATGACTCCTCCGAAAATCCGGTTCTTAACCAAGATCTATCATCCCAACATCGACAAGCTGGGCAGGATTTGCTTGGACGTGTTGAAGAGTCGGTGACCACTCATTCGTATCAAATCACGCTGACAACAGCCAGGTAATTGGTCTCCCGCGCTTCAAATACGGACGATTTTGCTGTCGATACAGGCTCTTTTGGGTGCTCCAAATCCAGACGATCCCTTGGCCAACGATGTGGCACAAAGATGGAAAGAGGATGAAGCTGCCGCCATACAGACCGCCCGGGAGTGGACTAGGACGCATGCAATGACCTGACGCGGATAGAAGTATTGAAGAGTTCAACATTGGTCATATTGGTCCGGCGATTGGGCAGTTATTCTCCAGAGTTGACGGGGTCGAGTTTCGGCATTTGGGACAGGATGAGCCATGAGTCTATGATCAGTGCAATAGAAGATGCCGTTTCACCCTCTTGACGTCCTTTTCAAAAGGTGAGTATAGTTCTCAACTGTATACCGTCAGTTTATCAATGTCCCCTCAACCTCGGTGGTTGTCCAGCACTTCACCCCATTACATTCATCACGGTCGGCCGCCGCCTTCTGCGCCGCTTTCTGTGGTGAATCTCCCTGGCTTTGATGGAACAAACCGCCCTCGCGCAAATTGGGAGGCCAACTCGGGCAGGTTCGTTTGCAGGCCATATCAGCAGTGCATTTCCCAACGTGAATGAAATCCACAACACTTTGCGCCAGGACTGGCCATCCCTGCTCGCTGTGACAATCGAGTACTGATTAGCGTGACCAACGGGATGGGCCCTCTGCATGAAATCACAGTTCCCACACATACAGGCACTGATGTCCGACCTCAGGCTCGCAACCCAAATCAGACGACTGTGCAACACTGCCAAGTTGCCAGCGATTGACGACAGTATGTTCTCTCCTGTGATGCTCTCGAGATGCTGAAGAATCAAAGCAGAACTTGGACTGCAAGGGCAATAACAGTACGGAGCTCTTCGCTCATATTTGCTCTCCCTAAACGCTGCCTACGGAGAATCGACGGCAAGTTCAATCTTCTCGCAGCTGGACATCCACTCCAACGACTCATTCTTTCGATCCGGCGAGCATGACGGCATGGCATCCGCCTCCCCGTCCATCACAACGAGGCGAGGACGCGGGAGCTTTCGGCCGTTGTCTATCACCGACACCAGTACTCTTTTCCCCTTTGACTTTGACCCAGTACGCACCATGGAAGCCGTATATCACCAGCAATCCGCACTCGTCACGGGCGTGACAGAACTCAGGGGAAGAGTGGGTGAGACGACGACGCCCACCATTTCGCAAGATTCCGCGTCCCACGATGCCACAGACCAAGTGAACCAGACGGAGGAAGAATTTCCAGTTACAGCACTGTTGACCACTCCAGAGGACGACCCCAGAAGGGGCAAGAGCGTCGTCATAGCCAACTTTCTGGCATTGCTGAATACGACTCCTCCGGACCTCGGCCAGCACCCAGCGCTTCAGCCCAATCCCAAAAATTCGACCAGTGATTGCCCTCTTTTGATCACGAGGTCAAGCCCAGAACAAATCCGACAGTGGGCACATCAAAGAAGGAATGTCTCGAAAAGGAGCCGGGAGAGAACAAACAGCAGCAGCAGCGGCGAGGAAAGTGTTCCGGAAGAATTCTTCATTGTCGGCAAGCAAAATAGGCCTGACGTGGAAACTGACATCTTTGAGATATTAGCTGAAGGTTTACCAGTGCCCATAAGGCGAGCAAAGCCTCCACACCCAGTAAATGCTCAGGGGTCATTCCTACCATCAGTTTCGGAGACTTTTGAACAGCAGAGGCCAGTGAGCAGCATTCGAACATTCTCCCACTTGTTCAAGCCACGAGAAAGCATTGAGAAGAGCGCTTTGCCATCGAGTCCAGACGCCCCGCTGGAAAAGCCGGATCGCAGTCGGGATGGTCTTGTAACGTCGAGCTTCGATCAGTGACTTCTTCGAGGGCTAACGACATCCAGGAACGATATCTGCGCATCGTCACAAACAGCCCCTCCTACACATATTCTCCCGGCAGTCCATACCCGGGTCATCCCAGTACGGGCAAAGGTTGGAAATCTCGAAATCTCAAATGCACCACTTGCGTTGACTGGTGTTGCGCCGTTTGCGGTCGGGCATGCTGTGCATTCAAGGCCGCAGTCATGGCTTTGGAGACACACAAGGAGAATCCGGTCGGACGGCAGAATGTTGTGGAGAAGATACAAGAGATCACAGAGTTATTTCCGTACGGAAAGGAGATCCCAACCTTTGTCCAGTGCACATCTGGTGGTGGCGGTGGATGCGGCAAGCTTGTTTGTCCGGATTGCTCTGGAATATGCCCTACCCCGGCTTGCAGAGACACCCAATGCAGGAGATGTAAGGAAGATCCTTGGGCAGCATGTCCATGGCATGGCAGCCATAATAGTCCTAGCATTATCTCATCTCGAAACCACGAAGGCGACCAGTGACCGGCGAACTTGGAAACGGGTAAGAGCTGATGTCATCCGGTTGTTGCCTGGCCAAATTCAGTGTGGCATGGGAAGGAGCAGCAGCATGATGGACGCAGCAATTCGGGGCGTTCCAACTCGGGACGTTCCAACTCGGGACGTTCCAACTCGGGACATTCCAACTCGGGACGTTCCAACTCGGGACATTCCAACTCGGGACGTTCCAACTCGGGATTCAGTTGGTGTACTTCTTTTCTTTGACTTCGTGAGAAGAGACGTTATATTCTCTCTTCAAACGGGACTGGCTCTGTCTGTTTGAATAGTCGGCCCTCACTCGAGGATGTCGCAAGTTGCCTCAACGGCCGGCCACATGGGCATGATCCATGCTGGTATAAAAAGTCCCGGAGTCATTAATAAAAAATTCCATGAAACAAGACATGGCATTCCAGTCCTGAAATTTACCTCCACACCTGGTGCTGCTTGGCCGAAAGTGTTTAGTGCCTGAGCCAGATCTGATCAAATCTTGGCGAATTGGAACGCTAGTCCTGATTAGTTGTCATCTTGGCGCACAAAGAGTGCTGCACCTCGCCAAGCGTTGACAGTGAACAGAGTCCTGGCGGCGGAACCACGACTGCGCTTCCAAAGGTGAAGCTCCTTCTCAGTCTTGCAGGTACACGGCATCGCCTCGTTGAACAGTCAAGATGCGTACCTACGACGACACCTTCAGCGGCACCAAGATCTATCCAGGCAAGGTCAGTACCACCGCCGCTACACTTCCGCCAGGAGAAATTGGCGACTACAAAGAGCGCGATTTGGACGCCAGAGACCATTGAGAGAGATGGCGGCAGTGCCGAAAGGGTATACAGACTGTGCTGACAGGAGCCACGCTCTGCGTGGATGACAGGGTAAACTCTACGTCCGTGGTGATAGCAAGATCTTTCGGTTCCAAAATGGCAAGACCGAGTCGCTTTTCCTACAACGCAAGAACCCGCGAAGAATAGCGTGGACTGTGCTCTACCGACGGATGCACAAGAAGGGTATTTCGGAGGTCAGTATTCCAGACATGTCCCGGGAGAGAAATGGGGGAGTTATTCTTGAGATCATTATTTTCGTCCCCACGGCGTATGCTGTCGTTCAATTCATGGCCAGCTAGCGACCTGGAACGGTCTGGAGCGGGAACTCCTGTTGTCGATTTGCGATTCTCGTGCTGACACATCTGTCGTCATACAGGAAGTAGCAAAGAAGCGCACACGCCGGACCGTCAAGCATCAGCGGGCCATTGTCGGCGCCTCTCTTGACGTCATCAAGGAGCGACGATCGCAACGACCAGAAGCCCGGCTTGCCGCGCGACAAGCGGCCATCAAGGACGCCAAAGAGAAGAAGGCCGCGTCGGAAAGCAAGAAGAAGGCAGAGAAGGCCAAGAGCGCGGCAAAGGCTGCTCAAGGACAAGTTCGGGGTGGTATCGCGAGCAAGCAGCAGGCCAAGGGTGCACCGAGCAAGGTCAGCGCGAAGAGCAGATAGACTGGCTGTGCAGGGGAACAGAGATGGTAGGTGACGGAATGGGTCCTGCATTCGTGGACGGCATGAATGAAATGGCATTTGGACGTGCTGAGGCAAAGATTGATTCGGCACCCAATCAATGATCATCGACTGTTTGAGTCCTACTTCCATCCTTTATTGCGTCATGTGAATGTCTTCTTGAGAGAAACGCCCATCAGAAAGACATGCACGCTGTTCCGAGTTCTCGCACCTGACCAGCAAGTGGTTTCTAAGATGCCTCCAAGCCCATCGAGCCCACCGTATCAAATTCCCGACCTGTTCTGGTTCCACTGTCCAGCAAACTAGTCATCCTCTCCAGCGGTACCGGTCGTCCCATTTTGCATCAATTTGGTTGGCACGATTCAATCAGCTTATTCTCAGACCGAGATCGTCCCTCCATTCCTTCCCACCAGACCTCCGGCTGATTTGGCCTTTCAGCCCTTGTTGCTGTACTCGTGTAGGATCCTATTAGCCTCACCTTGTTTGTGCCCAGTTCTTCACAGCCTGCAAGACAGAAAATGGGGTTTGACCCTGAAGCCACGCTTGGCCATATAGTCGTAGATTGCATCGCTACTTCTTGTATGCTGTGCACTATGCTGGCTGCTGCCCCCTATTTCTCAAGCTTACTGTGGCACCTGATGTGTGAATACTCGCTTTCAGAGCTGGTCGGTCCAATACAGGTGATCACGTCCTGGGAAAAGTACGTAAAACGTAGTCATATCAATCCTGGACATGGCGACTTATAAGAACTGGAGACCTGGAAAAAAGTAACAACACAGTTGTCATCGCAATGTACCAAGCGCATATGTCCTATGGAGGCGCCGACCCACCAGATCCTCGGGTCATCCACCCTGCTCACTTCTTTTCTTTTGGAGCCAACATGAGCTCGGGTCGCACATACTTGTCAAAGTCCTCTTCGGACAAGGCCTTTAACTCCATGGCAGACTGCTTGAGCGTGAGCCCTTTCTTATGGGCATTCTTTGCTACCTTGGACGCCATATCGTAGCCGATGACGGGGTTGAGGCACGTGACCAGCATCAGACTGCAACACCCAGATCGTCAGTCTCGACAGCCAGATGCGTGATAGGGTTAGGAGGCGACTCACCTTTCGTGCAAAAGTGTGGAAATGCGCTTTTCATCTGCTTGAAGATCGACGACCAAGTGCTCCACAAACCCGTTCATGGCGTCCGACAGGATCCTGGTGCTATGGAGCAAGTTCCGAATCAACAACGGCTTGAATACGTTCAGTTCGAACTGGCCGCTCATTCCACCCACCGTTGCGGCCACATGATTGCCCATCACCTGTGCCGCTACCATGGTCAGCGCTTCACACTGGGTCGGATTGACCTTGCCGGGCATGATACTGCTGCCGGGCTCATTCTCCGGCAGGATCAGCTCGCCGAGGCCACAGCGAGGGCCAGATCCGAGGTATCGGATGTCCTGAGCAATCTTGAATAAGCTGCAGGCGAGAGTGTTCAGGGTGCCTGAAGCCTCGACAATGCTGTCGTGTGCGGCGAGCACCTCAAACTTGTTCGGCGCCGTCACAAACGTGGTGCCCGTCATCTTGGACACTTCCTCAGCGATGCCCTCAGCAAAGCCCTTGAACGTGTTGAGCCCGGTTCCCACGGCGGTCCCACCTTGTGCCAGCTGCCGGAGGTGCGGCAGCGAGGCATGGACCCGTTCAATATTTCTATCCAGCTGCGCAACGTAGCCGCTGAACTCTTGTCCCAGTGTCAGCGGGGTCGCATCCTGCAGATGGGTGCGGCCGATCTTGATGATCTGGTCGAATTGCTCCACCTTCTTTTGGAGCGCGTCTCGGAGGTTCGTCAGCGCCGGGAGAAGTCGTTCTTCAAGGTCGAGGACGGCGGCGATGTGCATGACCGTGGGAAACGAGTCGTTGGAACTCGCAGACATGTTGACGTGATCATTGGGATGGACCGGTTTCTTGCTCCCCAGCTGTCCGCCCAAGATCTCAATGGCGCGATTGGAGATGACCTCGTTGGCGTTCATGTTGGACTGTGTCCCAGAGCCCGTTTGCCAGACGACGAGGGGGAAGTGATCGACCAGTTTGAGAGAGGCAACCTCGGAGGCCGCTTGCTGAATGGCTTCTCCGATCTTCGGGTCTGCCGGGAGGGAAAAATGGAGGTCAATGAGAGCAAACGGCGGGGCGATGGATGATGGCGCTTACCCAGTCCATATCGCATGTTGACCGTCGCCGCCGCTCCTTTCAGGATGCCGAAAGCTCTCACGACGCCTTCGGGCATTCGGTCTTGAGGCTGATTGATCTTGAAGTTGCCCAGCGACCGCTGCGTCTGCGCGCCCCAGTATTTGTCCGACTCGACCTCAATGGGCCCGAAGGCGTCGGTCTCGGTACGGGTGGAGATGGACATTCTGAGTGAGGTGCTGAAGTGCCTGGGTGAGACCAACCGACTTGCACCGCGGGCCAACATCTCGGTCGGTATGCTCGGGCAAGGGAGCACAAGATGAATCTATCGCATGAAATTCTGCGGGAGGAGAAGCTGGAGCTGCAGCTCTCAATGGCCGGGAAAAGCCGCGATCGACGTCACTGACCCGTCTTCGGATGTTGACCAACTATTCTGGCCGATCGCATCTCTGATTGACCGAGATTGCCCAGTGTCCGCTACATCGAGATTCAACTGGATTGCCGGGAGCATCTCTACCAAACCCGGTCGCAAGGGTTACAGCGACCACAACCCCAGACAAGACATCCCGGATGAACCTTTCTCCATTACCTCTTGTTTAGTGTACTATTAAAAACCCGCTCAAGCCCCGGACTTCGGGATCAGAACCAACGCTCACTTCAGAATGGCCAGCTACAGGAGGGTATCGAGACGCCAAAGAACAACCGACGACGCAGAAGGTGCTCAAGCAGTGCCTTCGACGGTCTTGAGGGCATTACCGATCATGAAGTCCTTGCTCTTGGCCACCTTGACGAAGAAACTGGGCACCTTGAACCCGAATGCAGCGCCGACACCTTGTTGGGACCCGATGGGCACGAACTGCATGTCGCTTGTGATTTTCTTGTAAATGTGCTTGGTGCGAGGAGCGGGTTCTGCGTGGTCATGGTTAGCAGGGCATCGGTCTCAGAAATGCACCAGGGTCGCCTTACTCTGTCCTTGAAGATCAAGCTTGATACTCTCCAAAAGAGCAGGAAGGGCAAACTTGACATCCAGAATCGTGCCGTCGGAGTAACTGCTGACCGTGCCAATGGAGTACACACCAGTGACGTCGGGCACGCTCAAACGCAGTGTCTGAGCGTCCGTTTTGACCTGGTTCTTGTCGTCCAGCCACTCTTGAGGCACAAACTTGCTGTTGGGCTGGTCGCCGGTCGCTGGGATGTACACGTCCACCGTCTTTGTCTCTCCGTTGCTCAGCTGGAGCACTTCTTTGCCATCCTCGGTCTTGGTATGAGAGGTCACCCGGACGTTGTCGTTGACCACCTTGACTCCCATCTTCGTGAGTCGGGACTGAGCGTCCTGGCCAATCTTCTTGTTGTGAAGTCTGGGCAAAAGATTCTGCTGGCCCGACAAGAGCGTGATTTCCTTTGTTTTGCCATATGTCTCTCCCAGCTCACCGGCAGTCTCGACGCCAACGGCCCCTCCGCCGGCGATGAGGACGGAGTGGGCTCCAGGCAGTCGCTCGTGGATGTCTTTCAGCGCCGCCCGCAGCTCCTCCACGCCGTCGGAAATGGACCAGAGGGGGGTCGTGAAAGACGTGCCTGAGGCAATCACCAGCGAGTCGTAGTGCACCGTGGCTGACGTGCTCAGGTGAAGTGTCTTCGTGGAGGGGTCAATGGAGGTGACCGACGCGACGATGAACTCGTACTGTTCTGGCTGATATTTCTTGAAGTGCGGCTCGATGGGGATGAGCGCCTTCTCGACAGGAAGAGCCTTCGGGTTGACAATCGTTCTCGGAGCGCCAATCTTCCAGTAGAACTCGGCGTGGGGAGCAATCTGGACGACCTTGTACGATTGTTTGCCGCCAGCGGACAGCCCAGGCAAGACATCTTTGAGGAGTCCATGCGCAGCTCCGAGTCCGCCAAAAGACGCTCCAATGATCACAATCTGGTGAGCAGCAGCCATTTCGGAGATCTGTGGACGAGGCAGACGTGTTCGGAAGGTGATGAGGGGAGAGGCACTTTGGGAAGAATAAAAATAACAATAACGACAAGGCCAGCCGAACGCAATTTACGGCAATCCGCTTGTGTCAGACGGTCGCGTTGTTGGGGGCCGCAAATGCAGGGAAGATGACACTGATAGTACACGGTCCGGCAGGCAGTCTATATGTATATTCAACACATCTCCACGAATAAACTCAACCCCGAGGCCGGGGAGGTTTCGCTGACCAAAGACAGGGCGGGATGGCGCCATGTTGACAATCTCAGACTAAGAGGAGAGTCCAACGCGTGGCTGTTGAGTGTCAAAGTGCGGCTCCACTCAATCAGCAATCCGCGCGTGGATTGGTCCAGGACGTGTTTTTGAGTCCGCGACTAAGCAGATAGGAGTTCTTGAGGCGGATGTGGCTCTTCCTGATCACGTGATACGGGTTCTGAACGTGACGATCTCGGCCGAGAAGCACGACTTTGTCTGGTATTGCCAGGCTGAGGTCTTACGGCACTCGACCGACATATGCCAGTAATCCGAATCCCAGGCGTGTCGGGCAAACTGCCGCCCGGGCGCCGTATCAATCTCTCTCTTGGCATCGTCTTCAGTCGCCTCCGCTAGGTAGTCTATGCCGAGGGCTCTTGAGATATCAGTTCGCAGCGTGTTCTCGTCAACATCCGTAAACAGAACGTCATAATTGTTCAGTGCCAGCTCGTGAATGTCAACATATCCAGAGTCTGTAGCATTGTGCAAACTCCTCGGAGCAAAGAGGCTTAGTGGATTGGGATATGAAGAGGAGCGTCGAGCAAGACTCTCATAACGTGAGAACGGGGCTGGCAAGTTGCCGGCATGGGTTGAGGAGAAGGGACGAGGAGTATGGCACAGAGGATAACGAAGAGGACGGCGAAGAGGACAGCAAAGAGGGCGGCAAAGAGGACGGTGAAGAGAACGGCAAAGAGCCTTGAAGGTCTGCTGGCTCGACATGGGCAGAGACCCCGGGCTTGATCGACAGCCAAATTTGAGGCGTCGAGGGAGTGGCCAGGGCTCCTACCTATACAGAGAGTATACTTAGCCACTACCTTAATTCCAGGCGTTCGAGACTCTCAAGCTCAGCGACGAGATAAGCTATGCCACCATTGCTGGATGTTACCACCAAGTCCAAATGTCGCCGCCGGGGTCCCATTTTTCGGACATTAATATCCTGGGTGCTGACTTTTGCGACGCTTTCAAGCTTACACCATGGTTCCTGGGTAAGGGGAAGGTGAAATATTTCTTTGCAGACCGGTGGAATGGAGCCAAAGTATTTGGCACGGCATAGCTTACTATTGGATATAGCTTCGGCCAGGGCATCGGTTTTCTGCCGCTATCCCACAGGAACTCAGATTCTGGTGGTATTGTGGTCAGCTTCGAGACAGTCTCGTGGCCAGTCCTTCTTCACGCCCGAGACGGGCATTGCCATTTGGGTTTAGGCATGCCTCTACATCCTGGGACATCCTGCAGATGGCCACTCGGGGCTTCTTGGAGACAATAAGCTGGGGATGTTGCTGACTGATCAGTCCGCTGGGACGTGAATGTTATACCCTCGCGCAGTCGAGCTGGATCGTCAGGATCTGGGAGCCAGTTTTACAGGAAGCCGAGAGATGAGCCATTCAATATCTCAGAACAGACTGGACACGCAGTCTGTCTTGATTCACACAGTACGACCACGAAGATATTTATTCTTCCACCACCACCGTTGTCATTATCACTTTAGAAGCGACGCTAAATGTACATGTGTAAGACAACCAAGTCTCAGACGGCGACAAACTAGTTATACATATCATGAAAACTCGGCCTCCAGGCGGTTACAGGAACCAAGTAAGGCCTCGTCGCCAGCCATGAAGATACTTTTCTTGTTTGAGAGTCTTCTCGGCCCTATTATATTCATGTTCGTTGGCTTTTTGTGGTTCCTCCAGATTTCCTCCCGTACCTTCAACGTCGGCCTGAGTGAGGGCCGACTCCCTTCTCGACTCGAGCACGGCGCCGGCAGCACTACTCCGTCTGGTGGACCTGCTTTCGCGACGGCCGTCCGACGCAAAATGCTTGCGATAGAATCCTGAATGTTTGATGAGCCAGGGGTCTAGCCATGACTCGGCGGCATAGGGGTTCGTTCGTCCCGCGCCGGCGGGCTGGTCCATCGCAGCTCCGTTGAAGCCCTCAGCCATTTATTCGGTGTAAATGATGTTGACGGTCTAGTCAAGTGACTTGAACAGATGGGTCGAGAGCGGTGTGGATTTGCGGTACTGTGCGCAGTAAACGTGGAGTTAAACGTGCTTCTGTTGTTGACGTATGATGGAGACAGTCTCGAGAGGAATCTTGAGGCAAATAAATGGGCTCACTTATGCGCTTCGTCGGCGTGAGATTGTAAATGACGTCGGCAGCATAATATGCACAGCCATATTGCGCGTTTCCATGCCGGAGGCGCAGCCACAATCTGAGACCGAGTTTCCGTAAGCACGGGTGAAGGAGATCTCTGACAGGCAGATCAAATGTTGAGCCACAAGGCTGCGGCAAAGATCTGCAGCTTACCCGTAGGTGGAGCGGAAGTCGTCGGAAACCTGCTCCAAGATTCACTCCCCACCTGGCCACATCTGACGGCGATCATGGAAAATGCCTCAACCATTGCGCCTCATCGTCTTTCAAATGTGTCCCGGAATATAGAATCATCTGGATGGAATATCCTCGGGCGATGACGCGTTGGAAGCGGTGAGGTTGCATGGTCCTGGGGAATCGCCCCAGCGAGAGTAATGTGGCACAATCTCCGACCCTTCGCCTGGGACACACTTTCCTGCCGGCTGGATTGCCTGGAGGCCTGTCTGAGCGAGGAATTTTCTCGTTTCAATATCGGGCTGGCGTTACTCGATGAGTATTCCATAAAGTCGGAGCCGGGGAAGTACAAAGGCTCACAAAGCAGATGACGTCACAGGGTCTCTTGTATCCATTTTTTTCCTGGGGCTTAGCTTACCACTTGGCAATGAAGCAGACATTTGCGGCAGGGGTCCCAAAGCATATACATCCTGGCATCTATCTTATAATTTCCCACCCTGCACATTCTGGCCGCAGACCAGATGCTTGAGAATGAGACTCTGCTCAGAGGAAGCCAGCCCCTTCTAAGGACGGCGGGTCTCGTCTTGGTGTCAAACACTCCGAAAGGCAGGTATACATCTCCAAGCTGCACCTTTGTTGCAGCGGCCATTGGCCATTCCCTCTCAATTTTCATTGCTTGACTCTCTACTCTGACTTGGGTGTCGGGTCTGACACCTTCGTTCCTGGTAGGCCGTGGCGTGTTCGCTGCACAAAAGATCCCGAGCGGAACAGTCATAGATGTCAGTCCAGTCCTCATATTCAGCGAGGAAGAAGTCGAGAATCACACGAGCAAGACATGTCTCCAGCATTACACATAGTCAGTGGTCCTTCCGGTCTCAGTTTGCCCTCAAGCCACTCCTTCCCCGCGGCCATGTGTCCCGGATATCGGCAGCATTCTCCATCCTCGGCTTCTGGTCTTGCCGTGTCGCTTCATATCCAGTCTGTACTCATGTCTTTCAATTGGCAGTTATTGGCCCTCTCCATCGGGTCGAACAATGACGCAAGCACTCGCCCTCGGCCTGGGCTCCATGTTCAACCATTCGACCCGAACGCAGAATGTCGGTTGGAAGCGCGATACCGAGACCGATTGCATTGTGTACACCGCTCTACGTGATATCCAGGTGGGGGAAGAACTGTGCATCTCATATGGGAGCGCGAGACTGTGGTTCGAAGACGTAGACATCAGGGATCAAGATTTTCCGCCCGAGGACACAGGCGGCGAGACGTTGGCCGAGTTGGAATTGAGTGGCTTGGGCGAGATTGAGCTGTAGGGTTGCTTACGGCATGCCTCTGACTCTTTCCCGTTGATGCCCTTCCGGCATCTTCGTCGACTTTTGAAATCTCCATCAGGATTCTACGAAGCCCAGTATTCCGGACTCTGTCAGGAGCAAGGCCAAACCGCTTCTTCGGAGATGGAGTCGCCTGACTCCTCACATTGATGCCAGTATCCAACGCTGGCATCGAGGCCGTGGCGTCTGGAGAAGATTGGTTCAACACTGTGACAGGTGTCCGCGGGCTACTCTTTTGGCGATCTGCTTTGATCCAGCATAGAATGGGTCTGGTCATGTTGATGGTGGAGTCCTATCGAGTTGAGTCTGGCATTAGCGAAATTCGGCTCAAAACTGCAAGTGCAGCAGTCAATCTTCCACCGGAATAAATGCTGCAGTCCACGCTTGCTCAAGCTATGCACGCACGACAGCTGACATATTGAGCGGGTTAGGAGGAAGCAACTGTCCAAACACCCTTGTTCTGTTTTCCGGAAAGCTTTTCCGCGATCAAACGCCAAGCCCGACCCGCTAGCACTTTCAACTTCTTGCAGGCATAAGGATCACAGTCGTCCTGTGACTCTCAACCGCGACCAGGTTCGTATAATGGACAGTCTTTCAGAAGAGATCTGGGATGTCGTAATTGCCGGCACTGGTCTTCCCCAGGCATTGCTTGCCCTGTGAGTGGCCTCATCCATCGTGCTCACGGTCAACGTGTCCCAAGAGCCCAGTCTGACTGACCAAGGTTTCTGGTCTAGGTCACTTTCACGCTCGGGAAAAAAAATATTGCATGTCGATCAGCATGGATACTATGGCGGGAGTGACGCAGGACTGGGCCTGCAAGATGCTGAGAAATGGGCCGAAGAGGTGAACAAATGTGAGCTCCGATGGCGTAGGATTTTCACATCCGAGACTGATCAGCTTTAGCTTCAAGCACGATCTTCAGAAATGCCCAAATCACGGTGCCAAAGTTCGACGGCGACGACGATGGCGCAGCCGCGAGGCTGAGCTCTCCGCGATCGTACACGCTGAGTCTGAATCCTCAGATTATTTACGCCCAGTCGGCCTTTCTTCGCTCTTTGGTCTCGTCGCAGATCCATACTCAGCTCGAGTTTTTGGCGGTCGGCTCGTGGTGGATCCTTCGCGACGGCAGGCTTCATAAAATCCCGAGCACTCGTGAGGACGTGTTCAACGACGACTCGCTTTCCATGAGAGATAAACGCGGACTGATGAAGTTTCTGCGGCATGTATTGCAAGAAGAGGAGGCCGATGAGACCACCACCGACCAAAGCGAACAGCAATCCTTGCAGACGGCCCTGGCGACCAAATTCAATGTCCCGGAGTCACTGCAAGCAGCACTGTTAGCTCTGGCACTCGCACCTACACCTGCTCGTGCGACTAGCTTCAAGGACGCATTGTCAAGGATACAGAGGCATGTGCGTTCGATTGGTTATTTCGGTCCCGGCTTCGGTTCTGTGGTGGCCAAATACGGTGGGAATGCGGAAATTGCCCAGGCCGCATGCAGAGCCGGTGCGGTCGGTGGTGCGGTATACCTCCTCGGGCATGGCATTGACAGCGTCGAGACGTTTGCTCCCGCTGAATCAGGGCCTCCTGACGACACGCCTGAGCCCGCCCTTTCGATCACGCTATCGAACCAAACACAGATCAGATCTCGGTTTGTCGTGGGCGGTCCGGATGACCTTCCGCGCTCATCGCTGGACACTGAGTCCTGCGAGAGGATGGTCTCGGCATCAACACTGCGGTCAATCACCGTTGTGTCGGACCCGTTGCCACAGCTCTTTCCTCCAACATCGGAAAATGGGCCCGTTCCGGCGGTTGCGATCGTCTTGCTGGAGCCTCAAGCGTCGGATGCCGAAGAACGCCCGCCGATCTATTTGCAGGTCCATTCCGAGGAGACAGGAGAATGTCCGACCCATCAATGTGAGTTTCTGATGTCTTTCAACGTGGTGTCCTGTATGATGATTCGAACCTCGAATACTTATCTACATTGCCTGAGACGCTTCAGTGCCGTGCTGAAATCTATCCTCTGACAACCTGAAATGGACAAAATGATGCTGTGGAATTTGTCGTCGCATTCTATACCAGGCATTGCTGACCGACATTCTCCCCAGGTGTCATCTATGGCTCCATTTATTCAGATCGACCTGAGGCCCGCGGCTGGATGGAGACGGCGGTGCGCAATCTTCTCGAATCATGCGGTGTACCGACGTCCCTTCTGTGGTCGTTGTCATACTCTGAAGACCGCCCTCCCTTTTCCGAACGTTCCGTTCCGCACATTCTCCGCGGGAAGGCAAAAGAGATCATGCTATTTGGACCACGCCCGTGCGATATCGCTTTCGCAGATGGCCTGCTCGACGTGGTCAAGGCGGCCTGGGAGGTCATCCTAGGCGATGAATGCGCCGGTCTCGAATTCATGCGTTTCGATGAGCGTGAACATGACATTAGTGGACAGGATGAGGTATGATAATGACAACGACATTGTTCCCTGCACTCCTCGCTGGCCTTCTGCCGGCGATGTCCACCAGCCGCTCCATACAGAAGAAAAGGAGTTACAACCAGATGAATGGAGTTGACAGGAGAAACTCCATGCTGTCGAGAATGGTATGTTCTGGAGAAGCGGGGCCGGCACTTGGGAAGATTCCTGAAGTAGCAATCCCGCACGTGCTTCACAACCGTTTGCCATGCTGCTACTAGAGCTGCCTCGTGGACCGCTCAGCCAATGTTATGATCTGCACAAGCAGAATGCCAGCCGTCATGACAAGCATGTATTCTCTTTTATATACCCTGATGATGTCATTTATAGGTTTGAAGAAGCTGACCTGGAGGATCCTGTAATGAGACAGTCCCGATTCTTGAACAGCTTATTGGACGGCGGGAGAAGCCTTGCCGCTTGTACGGTGAGGAGGGCCTGGATGCACGAGTGGGCCAAGTTTGAAGCAGCCTTTGCGAGCTGTGGTGGCCGAGAGTCACAGGCCTTTTACGAGGATGAGATGTTCAATAAACTGTAATGACACCGTTGGGAACACAGGCAGTGTATTCACTCTGTGAGCGCTCGGCCTCCGCCACTCCTAAAAAACCATCGCCGGCAGGATCTTAGATAGTAGCAATTAACCATCTCATGGTGCTTGGTTCATCACGTTGGACCGTCGTCGAAATATGATATTGCGTTCTTTTCAGTATTTCCTGCTACCCCGCTACACCGTGAAGTTTTGCCAAGGACCAAAGCCCTGAATGCCACGCTGACGTCACAAACATCGCAAATATTTGCTTCCAAGAGTCGGTGGCCGGGGTTCCAAGGGCTAGCAGTGTGACCTGTATGCACCGATACGACTGTGCTTCACCTCGATGAGACTCGCCAATCACGGACGTCCTGTACCTCGGGAGAGTTATCCTGTCTCCTTCGCCCGCCTTCCCAAGTTCCCACAAGTGTTACACGTGAGTGTTTGGGTGCAACAAGTTTGACCGCCAGAAGCCAAACATTGTCCGATCACAGAAGGTCTTCAACCGCTAGCTGTGTGCCACGCCTTTGGTGCAGCCGAAGTTATCAATACCGACGCGGAAGAAGCGGAACCTTGGCATCTTGCTCTCGGAATGGCCCATTTCTGAAACATGTGGCTCTTGAGCTCGCTTGAGCTGAACTTCGGCTCCATGGGAGCCCAATGACGTCCCGCATTGCCGAACTAGTTATGCAACCATATCTCTGTGTAGCTGGGTCAAGTCAGGCACCACGCTGTACGTCCAGTGCGTTCTCTGTCACCCCACATTGAAAGCTACTCCCCTCCACCAATATTCCTGCTTCTGCCCTCGCATTCGCGGGCTGGTCGCCAAGGTGGTGGACGGCGATGTCCATCACGAGGTCTTTGACGGCAGGTAAATGTTCGGCTTTTTGGCCACTGGTTTCTTTTTCATTCTGTCTTCCGGTTGAGCTGTCTTGGAGCCATGGTCTCCAGACGGTAGAGAATTGGTGTTGCTACTCTCGTTACCTATACGTCCTTTCGTTTTAGTTGACTACGACGTTCGCTTTTGCTTCTCTCTTTTCGCAGAGGGATCTCATCATCCGGTACACTCGTTGCGACCTCGAACCGAGTTAGAGGTCGAGACTTGGCTACCACGTCCCCCGCCGTGTCGGTTTTGATCAACGGTGCATGGACTGGATAAAACGGTCTCGACATAGACAGCAAAATGAAGACCACAGCATTGGCGGCGGCCGTCGGATTTGCGACCGTGGCGTTCGGGCGCCCGCTAGCCCATCGCGGCCTCATCGACGATGCCGCAGGTCAAACATATGACTACATCGTCGTGGGCTGTGGGGTCTCTGGTCTCGTTGTCTCGGCTCGTTTGACTGAGGACCCAAACGTGTCAGTGCTGTGCCTGGAGGCTGGATCACTGTAGGTGCAACGGCCAGCCGAATTTTTCTTGACCCACGGGGGAAAAACTAACAGGACCAAGAGATCACTATGAGGATATGATTATGATTCCATACTACATTGGCCTGGAACCGTACGGATTTTATGAATGGGGAATATATACGGTGCCACAAGATCAGCTTGACGGTGTCAGCCGCCACATTCCCATGGGCAAAGGTGTCGGAGGCGGTTCTCTGATCAACGGCATGGTTTGGAACCGAGGAAACCAGGAAAGTTACAACGCGTGGAATACCATTGGCGATTCGGGCTGGGACTGGGCTGCTCTGCTGCCTTATTTCCAGAGAGTAGGTCTCAACATACTCGGAAGTCATGTGCTGACCATTCCCCAGTCCGAAACCTACACGCCCAAAAGCTATAGTGGCGCTGTGGTAGAACCGTCACCGTTCAACGCGTCTGTACACGGCTCCAGCGGGCCGGTGCAAGTTTCTTATCCCAACTACCTTTGGCCCCAGACCAGTACGCGAGTGCACCATGTGTCGGTTCCCGAGTGATGCGCTGAACATTGGCAGATAACTGGTTCGAGGCTCTCCAAGAACTCGGCATTCCGACAAGTACAGAACCCAACGAGGGATTGTCTGCGGGGGGTTATTTCTTGCCGGTCGATGTTCATCCCACCAATCAAACACGATCCGACGCGAGACGGGCTTATTACGACCCCAACATTGCCAGAGACAATTTCAACGTGCAGCCGAATTCTCAGGTGACCAGAGTGCTCTTGGAGAGCAGCAATGGATTGCATGCCACTGGGGTCGAGGTACGTGCACGGAATTCTCAGTCTGTGGCCTGCCGCTTGGCCCCTGTGGTGGAGTCAAGTGCGGTTTTCCAGTTCATTGGAGGCTGACGAGAATGACGCTAATGGTATCGACCGCTGCAGTTTGCCTCTGATGCTTCGGCGCCACGACAAACCGCCTACGCGTCCAGGGAAGTCATCCTGGCCGCCGGCGCAATCCACTCGCCGCAGATCTTGGAACTCTCGGGCATTGGTCAGGCTTCCGTTCTCGAGCCGTTGGGGATTGACGTTCTCGAAAACCTGCCCGGCGTCGGCAACAACCTGCAGGATCATGGGCTGATACATTTAGAGTATCCCTGTAAGTTTCTGCCGTCTTCCGGCACGACCGTCAGCTCACCATGTAGATACCAATCCGGATATTCTCGACGTCAACGACTTTGCCTCAAACGCCACCTTCAATGACGAGTCCGCGGCAGAATATTATGGCTCCAAGACCGGACCGTGGACGGCCAAACCCTCGGTTGCCGTCGCATTTCCGTCGCTGACCCAGGTGACCGACAATTTCTCGGAAATGCTGGCAGCCGCCCAGTCGGGAGACCGATATTACCCCTCGACCTATGCGGATGAGTCGACCCTCCAAGCTGGCTTTGAGAAGCAGCTGGCCTCTGTTCTGGACGAACTGGCCGCGGAGAATATCCCAGCCTTTGAGAACTTGAACAACAACGCGGGTGGGCTCGACCTGGCCCTGATGCGACCGCTGTCCCGCGGGACGACGCATATTACAACGACCGACCCGTTCACGCCTCCGGCCGTGGATCCACGGTGGCTGATCAATCCGTTGGATTACGACATCATGATTCTTGCCATGCAACTCAATCAACGCATTCTCGACACCGCCGCGATCCAGTCCTTGCAGCCGTCGTATGTCAACATTTCCCAGGATGCGACCGCGGATGAATTGGGTCCCATCTTGAAGGCTGGCATAGGAACCGAATACCACTACTCGTGCACCACGGCCATGTTGCCCTTGGATCTGGGTGGCGTCGTCGACGCGAACTTGATCGTGTACGGAACGGACAACCTCAGGGTCGTGGATACCGGCATCTTCCCGATGGTGCCAGCTGCACATTTGCAGGCCGTAGCGTACGGTGTCGCAGAGAAAGCGGCCGACCTGATTAGAGGGACATGATCAAAATGGTGTAATGATTGAAAGGACCCAAGAAGAGTTATTGATAAAGATCGATGGAATGTCGTGGTATGAATAGTGTGATGTCATGTCTAATGAGTGAGCAAGTCCAATATAATTTACGATAACCGAATCAGCCGCGGCCGCGAGATAAAATCTGTGAGAACAAACTTGTCTCTCCCGTCCTTGATCAGTCTGATCCGGTCCCCTCATTTACAACACAACGCAGGTTGCAGGGAAATATGCTGCCAAACTTGGCGGGTAAAATACATTGCCACTGGGAAGCTTGAAGCCAAGCTTGGCTTCGTCACGTGATCTGAGCTTGGCGCCGTAGCCTATTTATTTAGACCATGACCAAATTCCACGCTCTCCGCATCAGCAAACAAAGCAGCACAGTTCCAACATTCCAAAACAGCTGCCTCAAGTTAATTAACGACAAATTCCTACTGAGACCTTTGTTCTGTGCTCGGCAGTATGCAAATTTCGGACGCATTCACTCTTGCCAAACCTGCTACCAAATGGACTCCAGAATACCTTGAATTCGTCAACCTAGAGGAGGTAGCTAGTGTGCCTCCAGTGATTTCTCTTCAACCCCCTGACGATGATGAAGGTATATATTCCATTCTAGCATACCGGAACCAAACTTCAGTGATCTAACAAAATGAAGATTACACAGAACTTGCCGACCTTATCTCAGGCCCTTCCCGCGATGAGCTCCTGAATTTTGTAATGATCGGCAAGAAGTCCTGGAATTGCTTCAGCACCACGTTTTCCCATATTCGCGACGTGATGCTTTGGGATGATCATGCCTTCTCTTCACGAGAACTCGTGCGAGGTCTCGTGGGAGAGCTGTCTATCTGGAAGTGCAGATCGCTAACGATGTAAGACAGCCTAGAGAGCCTGGGTTTGAGACTAAATGTTGACTTACCGGTGGAGGTTCACACAAACTTCTATGTCTCTCAAGCTCCACAGATTCAGGATCAAATGCGATGGGGTTTTGTTCACAGGACGTGGAAGGCACATGCTGCCTCTGGCAACTTTTTTGGTATGCGGAGCTTCACTCATCTGCTACTTCCAGGAATTCTAATAAGTAGGTCACGGACATTCCGGCCTCTGATACATACGGCGAAGACCAGCAGACAACAGCGCATTCGTCTCTTGATACATACCGCGAAGTTCAGCAGTTAATCGCCCAACTTCTTCTCAGCAGAGCGAAAAAGCCACATCTGGACGAGTACAAAGCCTTTGTGGTTCGCTTGGACGGAACAAGACTTCAAATTGTCACTGCCACAGCACCTCCAGCATACCCTGACGCTATTATCAACCATAAGCAGCCTTTACAGCGGCTACTAATTAGTCGATCAGGGCAGTATGAACTGTTGGACCGTGAAGGGCGAAAGGATGCTCTGACTCATTTGTGGCGTCTGTTGGACTTCATCGATCACATGTACGATGAGTCCGCACAGGCCGTCCTTTGAAAGAATGGTGACGCGGTGAGATTGTGTATTGCGAGTCAACTCATGCGCTGATTGTAGGAATATAACGACATTTTCACACTACCTTGTGAGCGAGATCGGACAGACTGTAGCTCTGTTCACCAGGCAGCGGGTTTTCTCCCGACAGACGAAACCTTATCATGGAGACTGACAGCAGCACTGTTTGGACAACGCACGAAGACTTTGAGAACAGAACTTTGTATGTCACGACATAGGTGGACTTCTTTACATGCGGAAGAGTGTGGAGTCCTCCCTTTATTCTGTACCGTCCCTCAATGAAGGGTTATGATCAAGCAGAAGAATGAAATGATCCTGTGTTGGGAACATAGGCAGTGTCAATTGTAAGCGGTTGGCCCCCGGCAACCTACAACACCACCGTAGGCAGCATCCTAGATAGCAACAATCAAACGTCTCTGATTTTGCTCGGTTCATCAATAATACCGTATTCCATCGCAGACATCCATACGCCAACATGCCAAGGCGGTTGCCTCAAGCTGAGTACCAATGGAGTTCCGGCCCAGCTTCATCCATGCTGTCAAAAGACCATGTGTTGGGCCTGGAATGGAGAGTAAACAGATCACCTCTTTGAAGGAATCTAGATCTCTTGGCAAACACAGTCAGTGAGCGAGACACAACAGGCTGTAACTTGTTCATCAAGCAACCTTGTTAACCTGGAGACAACATTCTCGCCGTGGACATCATGGAAGCTGACAGCATGCAAATCTCAGACACATTCGTTCTCGCTTAGCTCACTGCTGAGTGGGCTCCAGCACAGCTTGAGTTCGTCAACCTCAAGGAGGTGGCAAGTGTGCCTCCGGTTCAGCCCCGGACGACGAAAAAAGTAAATCCCTTCTGAATATTTCCGGCATGCTGTTAACAAAAGTGCAGAATACACGGCTGCTGCCAACCTTATCTCTACCCCTACCCACCATGAACTCGAGGATTATCTACCTTCTCGCTCGCAGTACTCCCAAAACCGCTTCAGTTGTTTCTTTTCCCGGCTTCACAACCTGACAGCGTGAGAACACCACAATGAACCTTCATGACACCCCATATATTTGCTCATGGAAGATCTACTTTGCCAAAAGAGCTGGTTGTTATCTGTGTAAAGAACCTGTGGCGTTCGGTTTTGAGGCTGAATGCTGACTTATAATGGGTGCAGGGTAACGCAAACTTCTACGTTTCCCAAGCTCGACAGATATAAGATCAAGTGTGATTGTGCTTTAGTAACAGGACAGGGGAAGCACAAGTTGCCGCCAGCGACCTTTTTGGTGTGCAAAAGTTCTCTCCACGGCCTCTACGACTTCTAAGAAATAGGTCGCGGACATTCCGACTCTTGGCCGATACCCCAAAGTCCAGCAGATAATCGCAAAACTTGTTCTCAGCAGAGCCAGAAAGCCGCATCGAGACGAGTACAAAGCCTTTGTGGTACGCTTGGATGGAACAAGACTGCAGATTGTCACCGCGACAGCACTTCCAAAATTAGTCGATCAAGCTAGTACGAACTGTTGGACCCTGAAAGACGAAAGGATGCTATGACTCATTTGTTGGGCATGTTGGACTTCATCGATCACCTTTACGACGAGTCTGAGCAGACTGTTCCTTGAGGAAATGGCGAAGCACTATTCGGCGACAATACAGGCGTTGAGAATGTAGCCTTGTATGTGGCGGCATAAGTAGACTGGGTGCGGGAGAGTGGCGCCCTCCAAAGTCTTTACAGATCTCGTTTGAGACGTTCTTAGGAGGGTCTTAGGAGGGTCTTTCAGGGCAATTATCTGTTCAAAAAGCATCATATTCAACTATGGAAGACCTGTAGAAGACCGATCTTTGCCTTAGAACTTCGGAAATACCCCACGATTGCAAGCAGAAGGATCAGAGCTTGTTCTCGCCCTTCTTGGTCCTTCAGGTCGTATCCCTTGGACCGACGCACCAAAAGCTGCTGGCCCACAGGCATTTGGGAACTCTCTAGATGAGAGAGATAGGCTGCAGAGACCATCGCCGTTGTTACACGGAAAACGGTCCCATGCATGCTTGCAATAAAGGCTTCCTGATCCCTCAGGTCCCGGACCTCAGCAAGATGCGCCGAGGCTTGCCCAAGAAGATGGGCAGTCTCTTGGGCCAGCACCTTAGTTGGATATTTTTCCTCCTCGCCTGTAGCAATGTGGACCTCCCCCGCATTACGTCTCTTAGCCTGGGCATGTGTGAACAGAGGTCATTTTGACTTAAAGCACCTGGGTAGCGCGGGGAGGTCCACTCACCTCTAAGGACATGACTGGAACCGTTCCATATCTGTTCGAACCCGTGTATGTGCCTAGCCGAGTGATACAAACTCCGCCGTCGTTGGTGCTCGTTACTCGGGCAGTGGTGCCCATCGAGATCGGCATATTTTGGCCATTCGCCTGCCTTTGTAGAGTTAGAGCATGTCGTAGCATTTAGTCATACAGGGCCTTACACTTGGAGGTAATGCGGGACCCCTCTTTGACTTGACAACACACCAACTTCATTCTGTGACAGAAGTCCGCCGATCAGACTCACTAGAGCCATTCTTGTCGTTTCTTCTGGTTTGTCTCCATTGCTTGAGCTTGATAGGTCGCTACCCGGACTTGGACTGCGATCATGCCCCCCCGTGCCCGCAAGATGCGCTGGGCCAGTCGCCATGGCTTCTGCGAGTCTTTCGAAAAGCGACCGAAAAGGATTTCCCCGATATCTCTCTTGCCAGCAGGCGAATTCCTTTAAGTGGTCGTCAGGTATGTGCACCAATTCTCTTCTAAGTGTCGGGTATGCTATTCGAAATTCGCCATTAGTCAAAGAGCGAACCATTCAGTACCTACGACTTCACCTTGAAATTCCATCACTTTTGTTACGTATTCCCCTGGGATGATGCGTTCGGGGGAGAGTTTGTCAAGTGCGATAACCCTGAGGGCATGCAACTGGTGGCCATCCCATTCTGAACCTGAAAGATGGAGCCGTGAATCGTTCAGGCTTCCTCCCTGGAGGAAATATTGTGCCTCTGCAAGCTCCTCGGGAGTTGGCTGGAAATACATGGCAAATGTTCGGTGGTTTTGGAGGAAATTGGTATCGTTGGACCGGAAGGAGAAGGCTGATCAAGATGAAACAAGGGAAACGGTTGGCGGTTTGGAGGAAAGTCGGTATCGTTGGACTTGAAGGAGAAAACTGAGCAAGGGTGAAAGCAGAGGGGAAATTTTCCATGCTGCATATCACAATTCCGGGCACAGGCAACTGTCACAAATCGTTGTGACAGGTCCAGTGTGCTCTGCAAGTGCTAAGTTGAGCAAAAGTCCTCATGATCCCACCACCGAGCTGTTTCCTCACGGCACAGTCTATAATTGCACATTAGCGCTTCATCTCCAAGAGCTGGGACCCCAAGGCAGATGTCACCCTGGCTAACGAAGCGGTCCTGTAGAACAGGATGGACGAATGGCACAGGTCCAACCACTTCGGGAGCAAGGCTTCAGCCTGGTCCTGAAACCGATGGTCCCACAATGATCCATGGCTCCTTGTTACATATCATCTGGAATGACTCAGGCGAGCGACGTCGATTGGCCAAATCGACCCTCGTGTCGTCACGGTCTCGGGGGGAAGGCTCGAGAATGGTCTCCCAGCCTCGTCATGGTAGCCTTGTTGTTGTAATGGCTCTGCCAGTCTACTCTGCTCTAGGCAAACCGGTTTAGGGTCTCCATGGTGGTGAAAGTAGAGATGGAGTAGCCCTCCAAAGTTTGGAGGAGCCAAGAGGATTTTTGCTGAACATTCGGTGAAATGATCTGCTTGGACATCCCCGTTCTCGTCCTTCGAGGAGAGCTTCTCTACTGCAGTCGTCTATCTTCGTACTGTCTAGATACACTTGAATTATTTGGGGCACAGAATATAAAATCTTGAGTGCACTGAATGGCAGAGATAGTGCGCGGACCAATTAGCATCCAACTCGGAAAATCAGAGTGTGGTCACGTAATCCAAGGCTTGGCATTTTCTCAAGGCTTGGCACCTCGCCGCATTTGACGTTGACTATAGGGACCATTTCGACAGTTTCGACCCCACCTGTAACCCTCGGCCCTGATGTGGTTGTCGCCTACTCTGATGTGATTCACACCAGATCTCCACTCGAAGAAAGGGCGGTCTCTGCTCTTTAGTCCACTTCGCGCAAGGGTACAAAATTGTTTCAAATGGCCCGTTCAAAGAAGAGAAAGGGATCCTCCACCGGCCTCAAGAAAACACGAAAGAGAATGGGCCCGGCAACAGCGCCTGACTTCAACAGTGAGGATTACAACATACGCTCACCGGAGCGCACCCAGCTCCTAACCCAAATCAAGGAGGTTCTCCGCCGCGTTCCCGTCTCCCCTGCTTTCTGGGCTTGCTGTCAGCTCGCCGATATGAACTGCTTGCGAGGATTTAAAGAGGCGCAAACTGAGTTCCGAGACACATTCATCAGTGTCGCGGTCGGCAAAAGAGGTGAATTCGGCCTCTTAGAATATTCCTGTCCAACAATATACCTAGTGCAAAGAACGTGATGATCACAAATGCGTTTTGACGGGAAGCCAGATCCTGAGGCTGCCCATATATTCCCCCATTGCATGCTCAATCCACGCCCGAAAGCTGATCGAAACAAAATGTCCAACGGGGTCCCCGAGTTTTGGACATCATTACAACTCTTGTGGGACGAGGACCGGATCGATAAATGAAAAAGCCTTATACCGGTGTTGACAGATGCTTCACCTGGGCTACCCGCAGGCAAAAATGCTCACAACAGCGTCAGCAGCAGGATTGGCCCTGACTCCATTGCCGCCTTCCGGGCTGGCGTCCCCAAGCGTATTACGAACCAGCTGTTCACAGGTCGCAGGCCTGAGGCCGAGATCCAATCCGGCTTGCAATTTCTTCTCGGCCTTAGAGAGGATCGCCGCAAGAGGTGGAAGCTCGCTGGCGTCACTGCCATAATCACTGTTGTCGTTGTTGCCGCTGCCGTCGCAGTCATTACCGGCGTCGTCACTGGCACCTTGAGCACGGTGCTGGATGAAATCACGTCTTGCTGACTCCAGAATTTGGAGAGCCGGCGGAGGCTCGCGAATCTCAGCGTGATTGCTGGGGCCAGTTAGATCCACGAATTCCACCCTGCAACCAGGCCATGTCCATTCAGCATGCTGCCCGTTTAACTAGCTCGGGACTGTTTTCACTGACGCTGGGGGGGGATCATTCCCCTGGGTCGTGATGGACTGGGGCACTCCAGGAGAAGAACAACGCGATCAATCACACCCTCACGGCGAGTCCGGCTGGCGCGACGAAATTGTTGAGCCACGTCATCACATTGCGGAGCAAGTGGGGTCGAAGTCGTCAGGCAGAAATGGTGGCATTAGAGGGCTGAAACTCCTTGAGTCGAGATCGTGACGAAGGGAGGGTCGGTCGGACGGTGGCGGCAGAAAAAGAGGGGAGTTGGGAGACCTGAAAGTGCAGGGCTGTGACTGTGCCATCTGAAGCAGGGGAAGAGTGCAAGGGGGTAGGATAGGAGAGAGTAGGATGGAGGAAGAGGTCGACGTCGAGAAAGATGGGAGGGCCGTTCTTATAGCGACGTCAAAAGCAGTGGGCCTGAGCTATTCCCGAAAGGGCGCCACCTAAACCGGAGGCGGATTTCCCGGTCAACAAATACAGATCCTAGCACCTCAGCTTGGAATATCTGGAGAATTGTTGCAAACCGAGCAAACGTGTCGGGTCGATCCGAAGGTAGAGGGTTTTCCTATCTGGAGCCAAAGCCGACTGCAACTACCGCAGCCACAACACCAGCAAACCACCGATATTCGTTGCCGATATAGCCCCGATATCCTCAGGCAAGCGCTGCAAATTGCACGGTACGGTGGCACGATAATCAATACGCTGCTTAGGAGGCAATATCACCAATCTCGGGTCTTTATCGTTCTGAGCGTCTTGCCGTGACAGAATGCCGTCCTGCAGGCTGATATAAGGGCTGATCTCAAAGAAATATATAGCAACTGCACTTTGCCTCTGGCAGTCTTGGTCCTGATGGAAGTCGCATATCTGCCTGGGACTGTGTAACTGATCTGTCTTGGGCCGTCTAGGACTTAGCCAGCTTTGCCATGGTGGAATCCGTGGACGTTTTGATCTGTGGAAGCGGCTCGGCGGGGCTCTGCGCAGCAACATGGCTCTCCATCTACGGCGTGCCGTACAAGATCCTGGAAAAAAACTCTGGGCCAATGCAGATGGGACAGGCTGACGGTGTCCAATGCCGGACGGTCGAAGTGTTTGAGAGCTTGGGTCTGGCTGAAGATCTCCTGCGCGAATCGTACCATGTTCTCGAGGTTGCTTTCTGGTCGCCAGACGGCAAGGGCGGCATCCACCGCACCAGTAGAACGGCCGACACGGCTCCCGGTTTGTCACATCAGCCTCATGTCATTCTGAACCAAGCTCGCATCAATGGCCTGCTCATCGACGCGATGCGTCGGGTGAATGGTCAACAGGTGGACTACGGCTACAATGTGCGACATGTCCAGGTCGACTCGACCACGGCGAACGATCCAAAATCCCGCTGTGTCACTGTCACGGCCGAGAAGGATGGCCGCGAAGAAGTTTTCAAAGCCAAGTATGTGCTGGTACGTATAAATGCTCCTCATCATCTCGTCTCTGACCATGTCCAGGGCTGTGACGGTGCTCATAGCACAGTGCGCAAATCGCTCGGCTTCAACATGGTAGGAGACAGTAGTGATGCCGTGTGGGGGGTAATGGATGTCTATCCCCGGACTGATTTCCCCGACATCCGCAGGAAAACGACGTTGCACTCGGATGCCGGTAATATATTAATCATCCCGCGCGAAGGCGGCTCCCTCGTACGCTTTTATATAGAGCTTCCGTCGGAAACGGTGCCGAAAGACGTCAAACTGGAAGATCTGCAGAGCACGGCAAGACAGATCTTTGGCCAGTATTCGCTCGATATTGTCGAGACGGCGTGGTGGTCCGCATATTCCATTGGACAGCGCCTGGCGGATTTCTTCAGCAAAGACAATCGAGTTTTCCTCACCGGGGATGCCTGCCACACGCACTCTCCCAAAGCGGGACAGGGCATGAACGTCAGTCTGCAAGATGGGTACAACATCGGCTGGAAGTTGGGCGCCATTCTCCGGGGCCAGGCACGCCCTGAGCTGCTTCGGACATACAATGTTGAGCGTGAAAAGGTCGCGGCGGACTTGATCGAGTTTGATCGATACTTTAGCAGGCTGTTCTCTTCGAAGCCGAATGGCGGAACCACAGCAAAGGCCACCCCGGAAGAATTCAGTCAGGCGTTCATCAAATCCGGCCGGTACACGGCCGGTCTGACGGCGAGGTATGACGATTCGTCGATCACGTCTGCTGCCAGCAGTGCGCAGTCGTTGGCAAAAAACATGATTGTGGGAATGAGATTCCCCAGCGCCCAGGTCGTGCGATTCTGCGACGCCCGGGCAATGCCACTCGTTCGAGCATTGAAAGCAGACGGCCGTTGGCGTCTGGTCATTTTCATTGGAGACATTCGAGACCGTTCTACAGCCGCGAAGCTGGAGATGGTATGTACGGCTCGGGGTGGACCCCGACTCTCCACGATGTGTATTGCCCTTCACTAATTCTGGTGATACCTCACAGGTCGCGGACTATCTCTCTTCACCCACGGGACCGGTGCGCAGATACACGCCGGCCAGCGCCGACGTCGACAGCTTCCTCGAGCCGATTGTCGTCCTCAGCGGCGAGCGGACCAAAATTGAGCAGGAACAGATCCCGCCGTACTTCTGGCCCGTGACCGGCCAGTGGAAAATCAGAGGTAAGACAAAGGCCAATCCTTCCTGACAACGTGTTACCGCGTTATTTGCCAAATCAACTCTCTCTTTGCTGACGCTCACTCACTCCCTCACCAGATTTACACAAGGTCTTCGTCGACGACGAGAGCTACAATTCCGGCCACGGCCGAGCCTACGAGAGGTACGGCGTGGACCCGGCACGCGGGGCCATAGTGATCGTACGCCCTGATCAATGTAAATCTATCCTTTTTCCCTTTTTCGGTTCCGGCTTGATCATTCTTTGGTGGTGCGTTGTGCTGACATCATCTTTTCCGCGTGACCAGACATTTCAAAGGTTTTGGGTGTGGAGGATGTGCAGGATCTCGGACCATTTTTTGAAGGGTTCTGTGTGCCTGTTGAATAGTACAGAATTTGTCCGTCGAGATGGAATGGAAGGAGGCCGCCCTCACTCTGGCCGATGGTTCAGGAAGATGAGGGCAATTTTCTGGGGAGGAAGATTATAATATCACGACTAGGTCGTTCCTCCTCTAGGAGGTCCGGAAAACTTGTTGCCTTTATCTACTTTCTCTGCCTCTCGAGTTGAGAGACAGCCGGCCAATAGTAACATGGTGACTCCAATATGGTGTCCCACCACCCACGCGGCCGTATACAGGTATTTCGGGGAGAAGACGGTCCAGATAAAGAGATGCTCTCTCAAGATCGTGCAAGCCAACATGACCGCCAGAGTGTGGACCGACGCAAACGCCGTCAGGGCGGACACGAGATGGCGTGGGCCGTCAGGCTCGACGTCCTCGGCATGAACCAACCGCCACATGGCGACAGACCACCATATCGGCGCCGCCCAGTTACTCAGAAAGGTGAGGATGCCGACGGCAACGACGCTGTAGCCGCTGACACCGTTGTAGGCGTTTGAAAGGTCGACCGTGGCGATGGAATTTGTACCTCCAAATGCAAAGAATGAGGCGTATTGAAACAGCAGCGACATCACGACAACATTGCCGATCTGACGACGCGGGGCATGTTGGAGCAGACGCAGCTCCACGGCGAACAGCATGAACAAGGGAACGTAGATGGTCCGCGTCTGTGTGATGAGGAAAAGAGACAGGATGTCGTGAAAGGCTTCAAGGAATGACCGAAAATGTTGGCGGTCTTGCCATGGCGACTCGTAGTAGATCGAGCAGGCCAGCAGATGACCCAGGCCGAGAAAAATGACCCGGCCCTGGCTGACCAAAGGATACTGGGACGTGAACGCGACCAGTGGTTGGAGGATGCCCACGGTTTGAAGCAGCTCGGGAGCATCGGCAGCGGTGAAGGCGACCTTGAATGAAAAGGCCGAAATAGACACCAGCACCGGGAGGAGAGCGGCCTGCCTCCCTTCCATCCATGTCGCGGCTTTTTGGCTGAGGCTTCTGCAGAACACAGCGTACGTGGAGACGACCAGAATCCACAAGAGCCACGGATGGCAGGTGATGACCTCGCTGAGCAGATCTGGATCTCCTGCATACTTTTGTCCCGTTTGCTTCCATCGCCGGATGATCCCCGAGAGGACTAAGCCAATGGCCACGGCCGAGGAACCAGACAGACGGCCATCACACTGATAGCGGCCTGCTTTGTGATACTGCAGTGTCAGCCAGCCACCGAGAACCCAGTACCAGAACTCGTGCTCCTCTTCAACGTAGCTGGTGGCGAACATGGTGACGGCGTACATCAACATCACACCGACCAGTGCGATTCCATCCAACCCGGCTGCCATGACATGACGCAAGAAGGAGGGAAGGCACAACGCCAAGGCGAGAGCGCTGAGTGCGATGCCGAGCTGCATGGCGGATAAATCATAATTGCTTGCCGTGCCACGTAGGAGTTCTTGTGCCTTGATCAAGAAAAGCCGGATGTCGCCCATGGCATCACTGTACCTCATCTCGTCTCGACTGTGTTCATGGGTGAGCGAGATCTGGCCCCAGAGACAGGCGAGGATCTGTGCGTCAGACAGAGCCGGCCCCGTGCAGTCGTCAAGCGGCGTCTCGCCATGGAAGGCGGTAGGGAAGGTCGCCTCGGCTATGTGGAAGATCTGTTCAGCGTTCTCATAGAGGAGATCATACTGATCTTTTGGTATCGTCCACAGCTCGAGTAACCGCGGGACGATGACTCCGAGGTTGTTTCGAGGAACGGGGAATCCCAGGAGGGCGGCCAGCGTGGGAACAATGTCAGATTGTTCGACTGTGTCATAGTATGCGTAGTCGTGGTTGTCGGGGACAGGGCTGACTTGCCCTTCGAATGCGGCTTTGAACTTTGGCGAGATGAACGTGAGCGCTGTGGACGTTTCGCCCGGAGAGGAGGCGCCATGGTTACCTCCCTCGTTCATGCCATGGTCTCCCAGAAGGACCAGCAGGCATGACCGGAGATGTTCGTGTTGTTCCATCGCCGTATAGATCTCTCTCACAACACCATCCATTTCAGCCTGCTTCGCTGGCATGTTGGGTCCTCTGGGGCCGGTTTTATGCCCGATGTGATCGAGGCCGAGGAAATGGAGTGTCATGGCCGACCAATCGTCATTTTGTAACTCCGCTGGAATGTGTCTGGTAACATTGCGGTCGACCTCGGTGAAGTCAGACACGAAGAAGCTGGTTGTTCCGTCCGCTCGATGAAAAAACCCCGGGAAAAGCCGGAGCCAGGTGTCGTCGCCATACATGACGAGCGTGCCGCTTCTCTTTGCTTTCAACTGCGCCAGCCACGAATCTTGTCCTTCGAGGGTCGACGATGTGTCTGACTCGGCAAAGTTCAAGACGAGGTCGACGAAGCTCGGGACGGATCCCGTGGTGATTGCTTTGACCCGTGGCATCGTGATCGTTGGCGCACTGGCATGGCCAGTGAACGGGACGGCCGCACCGGACCTGATCAGGCTTTGCGTGAATGCAAAGTTGGATGAATTGGCATAGACAAAGTCGCTCCGGAGGGCATCAACGACCATAAAAACAACCCTGTCAAAGGGCGAGGACGTCCTGGCAGTCTCGGTTTCCGGTGGCCATGTTGCTAACCCAGGCAGAAAGGCTTTGTGGGGAAAGAATCCTTTCGCGAAAACGAGAAGTGCGGCAACAAGCAAGATATTCGCCAACGCAATGGCAGACGTCTCCAACCTGAGAGGCATGCTCATAGGGGCAGGGCCAGCAGCCTCGCGAGGGATTATTGTCCGCACCGACTTTCAAGCTGACTTCTCCACTCAAGGTGTGACATGTTCGAGTATCCTGAAGTCCGTCAAGCTCTTCACAACGCATATCGAGATCGACATCTTGGGTCAATATCTCCTGCCGCATCAAAGACAGATCGAGCCCGGAGACGAGTTCTGGACAGGGATGACGCCAAGCACCTGGAGCTTCGCGACCGCGCCCCGCGATTTTTGGCATTCGCTAATACACAACTTGCTCTCCACTGGCGAGGATACTAACCAGTCGTGAAGTTATGAGCGTGTCGTGTCCGTACAGGCATATCTCGTACGCGACATGGCGCCTTCACGTCTTTCGAGCTCTCTTTCAGCCGGTGGATGCGTTGCATGTCTCGGATTTGCCTTTCCGCTCCAGCGTGACGGGACGCACAACTGGAAAACGACAATACAGCACCTCTGAGGGCATTTCAAAAGAGAAGACCAACAAGGATGAGGCGAGCCATAGATCCCGGAGCGCGAACACGCCCCTCAAGAGCCCAGTCTTGGGAACACAACGTCGAGGCAAGCGAGCCTTCAATCCCTACAGTGAAAAAGGGCGCAAAGAGCTCCAAGGCTTGGTCAAGAAATTGCAGCACATGACGATACAGGCTCTGGCGGATCCCAAGGACCAAGATCCTATTCCCTTTGCATCGTGGAGATCGGTGCTTCCTGAGTCTCCTGTCACGCGAAAAATCAGGCAAGAGAGAAGGACGAAGCGGATGGCCACACGGGAGGAAAAATTGGCTTACCAGAACAACCCATGGGCCCAGATGCTGGCCAGCAGCGTGAGATATTGTCAAGCCAGTAGTGTCAGGATGCCGGCGGATCTGATGACGAAATGGGGATTTATGCGACATCCTGGCAATGGAAAGGTCTATGTCATGCCAAATGAGCTTGCAGATATGGACAACTGGGGTGACAAACGGGGAGTCCAGAATTCGGAAAAGACACAGAGAGCCGAGAGCAGGGATCCAGTGGGGACAGAAGAGAGCAAACAAGCTCAAGAGTCTTTACCAGAGAAATCCAGTGCCGATCTGAGCGTCGATCTGGACCGCACCAATCCTTTACCAGGTGAAGATGATCCGGCCAGGCATGTGCTGGAGAGGCCGACGTCGACGACAGCAGAGCCCCCCAGTTTGCGGCTGTTGCCCTATATCAATCTCCTGCGGCTACTGACGCTCACCTTCACCCGTCAAGACGCCAAATCTCCAGGCGGCCGCGTCACTCTCAAAGAGACAGTATCGCGGATCATCCCTCTGCGCTGGAGAGCGTCATTCGATGCTGCCCGGCACTATGAGCAGGTCCGCAAGCATGTCGAGGCGGAGACGGGCCACCACGACGACAGGACGCCAGGTCCCGACGCAGACATCCAGCTCAGCCATCTCCAATGGCAGGGTGACATTGCTTCTCGCGTGCTTCACATCATGCGGACGCGAGTTTGGTCATGTTTGGAAACATTGGTCCACCAAAGCACCAGTGGGCGGGCAAGGCATCAGAGGAGGGTCTTGGCCATACCTGTTCCTGACACGGGCAAGCTTGTGCTCCAGAACGGGAGACTGTCCACGGCCTCGGCCGATGCAGCATCAGAAAAGAAGAACGATCCAGAGCCGCCTCCGGACTGGCTGGCCGGAAGCATCTTCCTCCACGTGGGCGACACCAGTCCGTCGATGTGGATCCGCGCAGACTCTGAAACGCAAGCCCGTCTCGAGCCACTACCGTCGCACGACCTCATACCACCGATGATATCCGTCAATGACACCTTTCGGCTCCCCATCTTCTCGCTGGCACCCTTATTCGGCCCGGACAAGTACCGCGAGCACCTGCAGCTTTTCCAGCAGAGCGAGGTGTTCCAGTTCCCAGCGGCAGAGGCCGTTGGACAAACGCCGCCTCCCTACCCCCAGGATTATGTCGTGCTGATTAAGCCGACGACCGAGGCTGCGAGGCGAGTCATACAGGAGATATGGCAGCTGTGGCGGTATGTGGGCGGTCGGAATGCCGCGGCGACGACAATGGATGACGCGGGCGATGCAAACAATGATATATGAGTCTGGTCGAGCCCATGGGTACAAGTATATCCATTCCGTCTCCCCTGACCTTGGCATCGCAGAACACCGTTTCGCTGGTGGGTGGGCTTCTCGCTGGAAACAGGTCAAAGAACTGCTCAGATGATTCATTGAACATGTCAAATTGGTCCGTGATATTCAGCGGTTTGCCTCTGCAGAGTCTAATCACTTCCACTCCCTAATGGCGCGGGAGGACGTCTTCGTGGTGTAGCGTCTCACGGTTGAATAGAAAAATTACTGGAAAAATCACAACCACTTCCACTCACCCTCTCTACTCCTGACGTGCTGCCATAGTTTAGAAATCGCGTGGCGGCGTCGTTCAAAAAGGAGAGCACATACGATATAAGCCCTGACTTGGCGCCTTATTCCCTACAGCCACGACCCACACTCTCCTTCTATTCAGCAACGGGTTGCTGATGCCTTACACGTGGTTCCGCTGCTCAGGTCACGGCTAGGGGAGCGCTTTTGTCGCGCCCGCCGAAATTGCAAATCCACTCCTCTTCTGTGTTAGCGAGCAAAACAACATGTCCATCCACACTACTTTGGGCTATTGATCCAAAAGCCGGCTGTTAGCTCAACCCTGTCTGGACTTTGTGGGGCACCTATCAACGATTCGCCAATCTGGTCCATTGCTAATGCAGTCGGCTATATGCCTCTCGACCGGAATCCAGCCAGCTAAATCAGTCGGCTGGCCAAATCTGTCCACCAGTCAAATCTGTCAGCCAGCCAGATCTGTCCAGCCAGCCAAATCTGTCCAAGCCGTGACGACTGGGGAAGTCCAACATGGCCTGGCCCGACGGAATGGAGCTTGTTGTGGCCATATTCGGAACATGACAGAACCGTCGAAGCTCTACTGCAAGCCTGGGCAAATCCTCTTCAGCCCTCCCGATGTGCGAATTCCGTCCACAGCGGCTCGAATCAGAGGTCTCCACGATCTCTCCCTTTTTCTTTGCTTCCAGCGGTGGCATGAGAATTAGTTGGCTCGCTAGCTTCTCACCACAATTATGATATTGCCAGAGAAGCAAGCCACGCGATGCAGAGATCCGTCCGTTGCAACGTCCCGTCCGAGTCATGGTGGGTTCTTTTGCCTCTTGGGACCTATATACCTCCAGTCTGATACCGCCGGACTGTTCACTCTCCTCGACTCGCTCTCGTCGTTCTTCTCTGCCCTCACCTTAGTCACTCTTTTTATTCTCTGAAGAGATCTAGAGCAGTTCTCATTTTGCACATTTTCGCTTTTTACTTCACGGTCGGGATATACGACACACGTTCTTTTCAATTTTGCTCAAGTTAGAGCCTTGGAATCTTCTCCGTCATGTGGCATCTCCTGACCGCAGGCCTTGCCCTGCCAGTCATGGCGGCAGCATTTCCGTCGATTCATTCCTTGGGCGAGCAACATGGATCTTGGCTGCCCGTCAAAACGGTCTACGAGCCAGATGTCATTGTCACTGTCATGGTCACCGAGACCGCTCACGTCACATGTGAGGCTTGCATGGCAGCAAGCGCCTTTGGAGCGGAGTTTGTTGGCGTGATCTCGTCGCAAACAGCATCAGCTACTCAATCCACCACGTCAGCTATGTTTTCCGAACCAGCAGGCCCTGCTATTACTTTGGTCCCGACCGTGCACTGGAATCAAGATACCACCAACCTCAGCAACCTCGTGCCATCCGCGACGGGAGATGTCTACTATGCAAGTGCGGATTCTGGTAGTGAGTACACTGAAATCTCCATGGGACATCACTCATCCGTCTGGCAGGCTCTGATCAACCCCATCAATTCTCTTGGCTCAACACGACCTTCTCGTCTCCGGCGGTTGTCCTGGATCACTCGAGCCTCATCAACTATTCTTGGTCTAGCGACTCGGACTCACTCTCGGTGACATTCATATCAGAGGCTGCGTATAGCCTAGCTCTCGCCGAGTGGAAGAAAGAAGTAATCCTTGTTGCCAATGCCGAAGGATGCGGAAACTATGAAGGGGGCGACAGTTGTTACTTGTCCATCAACGCCGTCGATTTCCATCCAGAGACTTATTCTTGCAGCGTGTCTGGCTCCGTGTTGACCTTGAAAGACGTCATGTCGTCCGTCAAAACATCGTGGGGGAGGTATCTACCACCAGGGTCAGAAAACTTTGACATGATCAGCGGTTGTCTTTCAGTCTTCTCTTCTGTTATGTCGAAGTATGCCCCATCGACATCCCGCACGGGCGCATTGGCGTCTCGAACCAGGACTTCCACCACACTGGCTTCCACCAAACTGGCTTCCACCAAACTAGCTTCCACCAGACTGGCTTCCACCAAACTGGCTTCCACCACACCGGCTTCCACCATTCTGACTTCCGCCACTCTGGCTCCATCTACCACAACAGGATACGGGAGAGGATTTTACAGGTCTTCGAGCTTTTCTTCACACCCGTATGTAACTATTCCGTTCCATGTCGCAAACTCGAGCACTACGACTTCCCCATATGCAGGGATAACGCCACCTCCATCCACAACCTCGCCCGGGTTATCACTGGTCAGCTCCTCTTTGTCATCCATCTTCTCGTCATTGGCAGCGTCTGACTCTTCCTCGCCATCCAATTCCTCATCCATCAGTTCCTCGTCAGCCAGTCTTTTGTCAACCAATTCGTCCACGTCAACCACTTTTTCGGCAACCATTTCGGCAACCATTTCGTCAACCATTTCGTCCGCCAATTCATCTACGTCCACCAATTCGTTCACGTCCACTAATTCGCTCCCGTCCACCAATTCGTCCACGTCCACCAACTCGTCCATTTCAACAACTTCCTCCATATTGCCATATTATACCCTTACCGGAAATAGCACGAGTTCGGCTGGTGGTACAAACACCACCAACTCGACGGTTGTTTATAACAGCCCTAGCGGTTGTGTCCGAGGAACGGACCCTAACTTTGGTCTACCAACAACCTGCATTGGTCCCGACTTTGATCTCGATCTCGACTCTATCGATGGCTTCTCGACGCTGGACAAGACCGACTTTGCAGCACTTATCGATCTTTTCCCTGGACTCGTGACCTGTAAGCTGTGAGGTGTCCTGGTGTTTGTATTTTCACTGACATTTATCAGCCGCCAGCCTTGCCAAAACAAAGAGACACTTGCTCAAACGCTGCGCCTGGTATGACGTTGTGTGCGACGCAGAAGAGGCCTATTCTGCCGTTTCCAGCCTTGCAACTTCTGTGGCAAGTGTGGTGTCTTCCGATTTTGTCGCGGCTACCAGTGCTATCGAGGCCGCCGCGACCGATGTCGCCTCTTCAATCGTTTCTGCAGCAGAAGCAGTGGGTGAAGATATTTCTTCCGCCACTGCGGATATTATTGCAGAGCTGGAGAACGGCCTCAACGATGTTCTTGATTTCCACGCAAGCACTACGATCCCGATCAGCATTTCAGCACCTGCGGATGCACTGGTCGATTCCCCATGGGGAGACCAGGTGTTGTTGGCCAGTTTCTCCACGGACGATGACGACGACGAGGAGTCGGGCTCAGATTCGGAGACGAGTGAAGAGACATCGTCCGAAGAGAAGAGATCAACAAAGAGATCAACAAAGAGATCAGCAAAGAGATCAGCAAAGAGATCAGCAAAGAGATCAACAAAGAGACCAGTGAGACCAACCAAGAGATCAACGGAAGAAAGTACCGGCAGCGGCGCCAACTCAACCACGGAAGCGGAGGCGAGCCTAAATGTCTTCTGTGTCAATTGCGGTGTTCAGGTATGCTCTTTTTCGGAACATTGAAATACGCTAAGAATTGACAGGGATCACTTGACCTTTACGGAACTTTGGCCTTTGACTTGTCTGGGATCACAGATCTTGATCTCGCTGTGACGGCGGATCTCAGCTTCGGCGTGGGAGTCGGCCTCGATGCTGAAGTGGAACTATCACATACTTTTGCCATGACGCTGTTCCAAGAAGGCATTCCAGAGCTTTGCTCAGGGACAACCATCTGCATTGGGCCATATGTCAAAGTGGATGCCGACTTGGAGTTCGAAGCCACTGCCGAAGGCACTCTTCTGGTTGGCGGAACGTACGCGATTTCGGACGCTACTGCAGACCTCTTTGCCATTGGAGGTGAAAGTTCTGCAGAGAATTGGACGCCTGTGTTCACCCCGGATATTGAGGCGTCCGGAGACTTGAAGCTCTCTGTCGAATTCAGTCTGCCGGTTTCGCTGGGTGTGGGCATCAACGTTCTCGACGGCACTTTTGAGAAAGACGCGTCAGTCATTGGAACGCCATCTCTGACTGCTTCGGCCGAGATCTCGGCCTCTGTGTCAACAGATGGTCAAACGGTAACTGCTGGTTTCGACAACGGTTGCGATGGCATAGATATCAGCCTTGACTACGAGATGACCGTGACGTACGACATCCTGGGTCTCACGGACGGTACCCTATACGACTCTGGCGATATCACGCTGGCTAAAACCTGCATCGCCCTTGGGTCGTTTGTCCCGAACGGTACCGATGAAGCGACCTCGACGACTCCCACAGGGTTCGGTTCTGGTTCAGGAAACATCACCACCAACGATTACGGTACTCTAGCCTTGGTGGACACCAGTGACGGTTCCACGTTGCAGGTGTGTTCCAATGGCGATGTCTATAAGGTGTCCCCGGGATTCAATGCTACTGACTGCAACAACGGATGGCTTGCGTATTCTTCGATCCTCTCTAGCGGCATTGCAACTCAAAACTCTTCCATCGTCGCCGACATATCTCGACGACTCCCCGTCATTTTCCCGGACGAGATTGCGAAGACAAACGTCTCGCGTCTGCGCCTGGTTGACAGCACTGAGATCCCTTCAAAGGCTGAATATGTCGCCTTTGACCAGACCACCGGAGGTCGGGTGGCCATGGACCAATATGGCACTACCTATTACCCAGTACAATGCAACATGTTGAACGGAACCGCCGCGAGAAATGAAGTCTTCCTGGTGTCTAATGTCGCTGTCGGACTGGGACTTCTGAACTCTGGAGAACTTGCATATTGTATTTCTAATGGCTTTGTATCTTGTCAAGCTATGACTCTGAGCGCCACCACCATCTCTACGGCAACGGCAACATCAACGGCAACATCAACGGCAACATCAACGACAACATCAACGACAGCGACAACATCAACGACAGCGACTACATCCACGACAGCGACAACATCAACGACAACAACAACGTCGTCGTCCACGTCTACGATCACGACGCCTTCCATAACAGTTGTCTGATAAACTTCTCTAATCGACCAAATCCAAAGGTCATCGAGGCTGGGCGCCAGGTGAAGAAGGTTTGGTGGTAATTCAAATAAGCTTTAGTTGGAATCATTTTTGAAGCCTGATCATGATGGAGGTTGAGCTGGTTCCTGCGAAACATCTCTAATCATCTGCCAAGTTTGCCACAATGTTCAGGTGACCTCTTGAAGTCCTTCCAGACCTGCCCTGAAGAAAGCAACGTGTCGATGGTGTCTTGAGCAAGAAGAGATTTACGACACCAGGGGGAGTGGAGGTATAGGCGAGGAGATCGAACTATAGCATGGTGTAGTACCCCTAAAGGCGTGGGAGGGTGGAGCCAGAAAACCAGCCTCAGAGGACCGAAACGATTATTTATAAGAGGGCTTCAGTCATCCACTTACCAGTCAGCCGGGAATCCCACGAAGTTCCTTCTCATGGAAAATAGACTCCCAGTCGGCCCTCGTGAAAAGTTGTCGCCACGACCAGGGCGCTGCACACCGATCCAAAATCTAATGTGTGAATGTGAAGGAAGGTCTTCGCTTGGTAGTAGGAAAAGAGAGCCGGGCCATTGCAGTCTGATATATCAAAGAGAGTGAGAACAGTCACCAAGAGAGGATTGACATGTCCACATGCTGTCGTGGAACGACCCGTGACTCCATACGAGGCTGCCTTTATTATCCACTCTAAAACATGTCCCATACATGGTGGCATGCTCTGCGGTGCGATCATAACTTACTCTGCCTCCGCCGTCCTCTGCGAGTCATTCGGGGCGCGGTCTCACCACTCCAGCTCACGGCGTAAGGGTGCTCTCTCCTCTTGACGACCCACTTGTCCACGGCACCCGTGTTGACGTACTCAGGCCCGCACTCCTCGATGCTGGTGATGCCATTGTTGCGCATCGCGACCTCGAACTCATCTTTCAGGATGTCGATGAGCTGCTCGACGCCCTCCTGGCCGTAACCCGTCGCGAACAGCGCAGGCCGGCCGATGGCCCCGGCTACGGCGCCCAGGCAGACGAGTTTCAGGATATCGGTGCCGCGCCGGATGCCGCCGTCGACGAAGATGGAAAAGGGCCGAGCGGTGCCGGATTTCACCGCCGGGGACGACGGATGGTGCTGGGTGATGATCTCTGGGTACCGTGCGTGGATTTCAAGCAGAACGAGCAGAGCCGGCGGCGAAGTGTCGAGGTTACGGCCGCCGTGGTTGGAGAGGACGACACCTTCGAGCCCCAATGCCAGGGCCTGGTGCACATCGTCGGCCGACATGATACCCTTCAGGATCAAGGGCAGGTCGGTGTGCGAGCGGAGCCAGGTGATGTCGTCCCAGTTGAGGTTGGGATCGATGAAGCCGCCCATCAGCCGGCCATAGCCGCCTCCCCTTTTGTCGTTTTTGGCCTTGGTCTCCACCATCGCGTTCTGGAGGTTCTCATCGGCGCTCACGCGCTCATCAGCCTCACGCTTACCCGCGGCCGCGGCATCAGTGGTCACCATGATGGCGCAGATGTTCTTGTGCTGATGGAGGTCACGAAGCAGGGCCTCAGACTTGTGCCGTTGACGGTCGACGTAGAGCTGAAAGATAAAGGGGTGGGATTTGACCGACGGTTGCGAGACAATGTCCTTGGCCGCGTATGAGGCGCTGTTTGAGATGCATTGGATGATCTTTCTGGTCTGGGCGGCACGACCAATAGCCAGCTCACCGTCTGGATGTATCAGGCGGGCCATGGAAGCCGGTGCAATCATGAGGGGAAACGAGACTTGTTGGCCCAGGATCGAGGTCGTCGTCGAGATGTTGCCAACCCGGCGCATGACCCGGGGCCGGAACAAGACTTTGCTGTACAATTTGGCGTTGAGGTCGCGGGTGACGAGATCATTGGAGGCCGAGCTATAGAACGCCCACGCTTTGGCACTGGCCGTGTTGTGGGCTGCGATTTCGAAGTCGTGCGCGTTGATCACCGAGTCTAATGGTGGTTTCTCTGTCGATGAGCGGGCAGGCTGCGCTTTCGCCGCCTTGTCAGGGAATGGCCCGACCCACTCCTCTGTGATGGTGGATTTATCGACGGTGCCTTTGAGGGCGCCGGCGGGCAGAGCATTCTTGATGATTGACGGTGCGTGGATTTGGTTGTATGCTCTGGTGGCGTCCCGACCCGCGTACTTGTAGATGATACCTGGGCCGCCTGGGTGCTCAGGCGCAAACTGGGTCATGTCCCATACTTGGCCGTCCACCACGATCCAGCAGTCGGTCTCTGTGTTGTGAGAGGATATCTCCGACACAGAGATCTGGCGCTGGTTCATGGTACACCGCCAATAGCTCGGGCTCCTGGTTGATGAAGAGAATGTAATCGCCAAGGTAAGATCTAAGTCAAGAGAGTAAGTGAACAGAAAGGTACCCAGAACGGACGCAGCCTTATATTGGGTCCAATGCTGAAATATTGCGCTCTGGATACGGTGGATAGCCGATCCCTGATGGAATATTGGTTTCAGTATCCAACGCTCGGCGATCAAACCGGTCGCGATCTGCAAGTGCGGAGTCAAAGATGCGGAGAAGGGCGACTTGTGCGGTTGGGGATAGGGAGTTTTGGGCCGAGCCAAGCATGGTCTCTCCACTAGGAGTTTTCGGTGTTTTCATGTTTTGGGCTCCATCCAGGTCGCCTGTTGGTCATCGGCGGATGGTGTTGAGATTGCGAACTGGCACCGGCTCGCTGCGCCTCCTGTGTGCTTCAGCCTCGTCGTGGCCTGCCCCTCGTCTGGGCCTCTTTTTCAACAGTACGTACGATGTCGTTGTGGTCACAAAATGCTCACCCACTGATGACATGACCAGAGCACAATCGTCTAAAATGTTGCGGTAATCCAGTGGCTCCTGCACGAGGTCGTTTCCAGTCAACGACGACGGGCCGTGCGATGGCGGACCACAGGCCCCTCAGGTACGCCGACGTGCGTGGCTGACGGCTTTGCCAACGATCGACCCACTGACGGATCTCAGGTCGGCATCAATCTGGGCGACCCGGTCTTTCGCGGCGTGTATCACGGCAAACAGGTCCATGAAGATGACCTGCAGGACGTGGTCCGACGTGCACTTGACGTGGGCTGCCAAAAGCTGATGGTTACGGGGTCGAATCTAAAGGAGTCGAAGCACGCCCTGGAGTTGGCTCGACAGTATCGTAAGTCACCACAGCCACCCGCCCGTCTCTCCGCTGAATGTACGTAGCCGGCACATGCTATGCCACGATTGGCGTTCACCCCTGCTCCACGTTGGACTTTGACAACCACGAGGGTGGCGCGGATGCTCTGATCAAGGATCTGCGTGCTCTGGTCCTCGAGGCAAAGGGGACGAGCCAGCTGGTGGCGTTCGGTGAGATCGGTCTTGACTACGACCGCCTCTTCCTGTCCCCCAAGGACGTCCAACTCAAGTATTTTGAGAGGCAGCTCGATTTGGCCGTGGAGCTCCAGCTTCCACTGTTCCTCCACTCGCGCGCATGCGCTCAAGACTTTGAACGTATCATTTCCGCCCGATTGGACAAGCTGCCCAAACGCGGCCTGGTTCACAGCTTCACGGGAACGATTGAGGAGATGCAAGGACTGGTCGCGCTCGGCTTTGACATCGGCATCAATGGCTGCAGCCTCAAGACAGAAGAGAACTTGGCCGTGGTGAAGGAACTGCCTCTCGAGAGACTACAAATCGAAACCGACGGGCCATGGTGCGAGATTCGGGCATCGCATGCTTCGGCCCAGCACCTCCGAGACGGGCCTGCCATTCCGAAGGCCGTGAAGAAGGAAAAGTGGCAAAAAGGGTTGATGGTGAAAGGGAGGAACGAACCTGCCACGATCGTCCAGGTCGCGCACGTCATTGCCAAAGTGAAAGGCATCTTGGTGGAGGAGGTGTGCGAGGCCGCATGGACGAACTCGACCGAGATGTTCGGCCTTGGGGTGGGCGGCAGTGCGTGGTAAGTAATCAAGAGCGAGGTGATCAGCTTGATGGTTAGTCAGGCTGTCATGCCTCAGGATTATCAATGATCAATGTGCGCTTGTAGAATAGAATCTTACTATAACCCGGGGAGGGGGAGGAGCATGACGTCAGCCCTGTTTTGCAAGTGCAGAGGGTTCCAGCAAGCACGTGTCGCCTCATTTGAATTTCTTCTTTACCATCCTCTTCCATCACCCATTGTGCTTCTCTGCCACTCGAGCTCTTCTCTCCTCCTGCTCATCGCCCTACCGCGCCACGTCATTGCTTTTCACCTCTTCCACGGGATCGACTTGGGCACTCCGACGCTGCGTTTGTGGGAATTCCTCTCAACATGAAAATGCCTCAACTTTTGTCTTCCTACGGCCGTTTCAGGTCAAGATAGCTGTCTCATCTCGAGGAAAGTCATCCTGCTATCTTCTTCACGCCATCCTGTCGTGGCAGAGGAGACAGCTTCACCGACCGAGAGATCCGGACACTATCACCCTCCGCTCTGGCCCGTAAAGGCATTCGAAAGTTGGACTTTGTGGAAGGTGCCGGCCCATCTTCGTCTCCTGCGCATCAAAATGTCGCGTCAGACGCGCCCCTAAGGCCCGGATCACGCGCACGAGACGACAGTCTCAACCGCGACCCTCGAACCAAAGTTTTCCCGAATTTTCGGAGTCTTCCGGCCGTACGACACCCTCGATTCTCGCGCCGTATAGATCCATTGTCGACCACATTGTAGATCCACACGCACGTCACACCACTCCTGGGCACGTCCCTTTTGACCTCCATTCGATTCCTTCCTCATTCTGGCCCCGACATATCATTCTTGAAGGCAAAGGCCGGATCTGGCGCCGTGAAAAGGCTCTAGATCAACGGGCTAGGTGCTCTAAATGACCAACGCGGCTCATAGAGCTCCCAGCCCTTGGGCCGATTCGGATGACGTGGCGGCTTCTCTTGCCTCTCTCCACTCGAGTTCTGAGTCAAAAACTCTGGAGTTGGACGAGTCACAGCCGCCCACCCCAGATGGGTCTGGCCGTCCTGTCAATTTTCAAGTGATCGCGCCGGGCCTGTATCGGTCCAGTTATCCTTTATACGCCCACTTTGAGAAGCTGGCGGATCTCAAGCTCAAGACCATCGTCACCCTCGTTCCGGAGCCTCTCCCGGTCGAGTATAAAAACTTCATCTCATCCCACGGCATCGTCCACTACCAGATCCCCATTTTGCCCAACAAAGAGGCCTCCATCTGCTCGTCAGCAGAAACCGTCAACAAGGTCCTCAACATCATGCTGGACCCGACCAACTATCCGCTCCTGATCCATTGCAACAAAGGCAAACACCGGACGGGATGCATCACTGCTTGCTTCCGAAAAGTGACCGGCTGGACCTTGGACGCTTGCCTCGAGGAGTATGAAAAATTTTCCAAACCAAAAGATAGGGATCTGGACAAGATTTTCATTGAGAAATATGATCCCTCTGTCCTCAAGCCGCTCGCGCTGGAAAGAGGATATGTAGGCGGTGTGTACAGGCAGCCTGTCCACGGGTCCACCAAGTCCTCAATCTACACGGCGAATACCGCCGATACTTATACCACCGACGATTCCGAATGTCCTCCGCATGACTATCAAGAGCGTGCAAAAAAAGGACACTGCTCTGGCATTGGCTCGGCTATGCCCATCCAATGACCGCGGAAATTGCGTTGAGAGATATTCGACTGACCGAGTGTACTTGGCTCAAAGCCGAGCATCTATAATTGAGCGAAACATCAAAGGCGCACAGCGCTTGACTTTGTACAGTTGTCTCCATTTGATGCAGATGGGAGCACGAGTGAACAAGCTTGACGCAGGCCGGTCTGCAGGATGAAACTTTGTATTTCTAGAGATGACCTGTTGGGGTCACCACGGCATCTACTGACATGGAAGCCGAAAATTGCACACTGAATAGACACAAAAGAGATCGATCCTACATGTACAACAGTAAAGTAATGTTTCAGGCTGATATAGCTATCGAGACTTCCCATCCCACACTATCTCATACCAATGCCTCTACCTGGTTCACCATCGACCAGCCGAATGAGTTCAATTCTTTTAAAGGTCTCTTTCCATTCCAGCGTCATGTCGGTTTCAACTTGATAATTATAAAGGCGGCCCGAAGCGATCACAGTCCCTCAAGCAGCGTCGCAGGACCCGGATGACGCTGTCCTTTTCCATCTCGTCGAGTGGCCGCCACAGTTTCCTCGCCGAGTTCCAAACCTCTTCGACTTTGGCGCGGGAGCCGGTGCAGCGCGTGTACGCACGGAGGAGCCAGCAGATCAGAGGGCGTGTGGCGCGGATTTCATGCTCACCGGGACGCCAGTGGTTGGAGTCATCATCACCATCTTGGTCGTCTCTGCCTTCTCCTTCCCGTTCTTGTTCATCTTGTCCTTGTGCGGCCTCGGGCCCTGTTTTGGATCGGGCGAGATGCATTTCGAGGCCGGGAGTGGCACCTAGATGGACGTCGGTAACATGACCTTCGTGGCCGACAGTTCCGGATGAGGGTGCCGAAGCACCAAATCTTGAACGTCCGGGACCGACCGATGCCGTCGGTGGAGGCAAGACGTATTCGCCTTCTTCATGGTCGAGCTTCGATTCGCCCACTGGATAGTATGATTCCTGTTGATGGTGAGGCTGTTCAGGCGGTGGGTGTCCAAAAAATGGGGTTTTAAATTTTAGCTGCTGGTTCCTGGTGACCTCGTCGTCGAACAGCAGCGCATGCACCCTCTCGATCGGCTTCCTCCTTTCTCGGGGAAAAGCGGCGAGATCAAGCACGAATTCGTGCCAGGGGCTAAGTTTCTTGAGCTTGAGATGCTCGTTGGGCGGCGACGATTGTCTGCTTTCGGCGCGAAGTCGTTCCTCTTCGGCGCGTAGTCGTTCCTCCTCGGCGGACAAAGCGTCGACCTCCTTCACCGTGGGTAAGGTCGGCTGAGGGTCGTCCTTTGCCCCGGCTCGTCGGTTCGATCGCTGCGCCTCTTTGATCGCGATGCGGCAGGCATCCCATACAAGATCCAGTCGCTTGACGCTCCAGGTTGCATCCGGGTCCCGTGTAGCGCCATGCAAGGCGAAGCCTTTGAATAACAATTGAAAATTGATGCTCTGGAAGGGTAAGCCGAACAGCTCTGTCATTTCATTCATCAGCACGGTGAGCCGGTCGAGATCTCCAGTGACGTTGGCATGATACGAGATCATACTCCGAAACGTGATATGGTCGGGGGTGAGAGGCATGACGCTCTGGAGCTGCGCGTGATGATCGGGGAGGATATCTTTCAAGCGAGAAGCATAAAGGAGGGTGCGGCCCAGCTGATTCGATGCCATCTCCTGGTTCAAGTGGCGAGATCCAGGCGGGGGATAGCGCATGTACAGTGCCTCCTGGCCGTGGTCGCCACGACCTTTGCGCAACCTGGTTTGCATATTCTTCATGCGCTCGTAGACTTGTTCCGCCGCCGCGGGTTCTTGTGCATTCAGCAAGGCCGCGATGACACAGTTGAGGACGAGAGTGTCTACAATCTCACCAGCCTCCACAAAGTCTCGATAGGTTTTTCGCACGCCGTCGCCATCACCACGTAGGCCGTGATAGTAGATCAGACTCACTCGGCCAAGCCTGTTGAGTCGGAGCCCGCGGTCATGCATCTCCCTCAGCACTGTCTCTGCAAGGGCGAATTTGCCGGCGCGGACGGCAATGTCAAAGAGGATGTTGAAGGTGACATGATGGGCCATCACGCCCGCTTCCTTTTCCATCTGGCGCCATATCGCAAAGGAAGACGTCACTTCTGCTTCGGTGACCTGGGCGAAAGAGCGGCCGGCCAAATAGATGGCCGACGACCATTCCGCATCTGTGATCGGGAGACCGGCTCTTTGCATATCATCGATCAGAGACAGATATCTGAGCATTGACTTTTCCGACTTTGTCCACGGAGTGGACATGCGCTGCAAAAAGAGTCTGATGACACCTCGAGGGAGATAGGCCACGCCGGGTTGTGGAAATTGCTGGTACACTTCGAACAGCGCCCGATTGGAAGATTTATCATCGAGAAGGAGATCAACAAAAGCTTGCATCAATGATATCTCTCGCAATTGCCGAGACTTGAGCATTTGTTCGACCTGTTTGAGCGGCGACTCGTACTTCTCATCGTTGTGGTAGAAGTTGGCGTATGCCTCGGGCGACGAAAAGTCCTCGGAAAGCTTGAAGCTGTAGTCCTCGATGAACGTAGGTGTGGGCGACGCATCGGGAGACTCCGGATTGAAGCGATTCTGGTACGAATAATAATACAGGTCCACCAGGCCGAGATAGTCATCCTTTGACAACACCACAGGCGCAGGGCCATCTTGTACAGTTTGTAATGTCGGCGAGTGTGAAGTTTTCTGCTTCATCGAACTGTGAAGGTCCGCCTTGGCCCGGGCCAATTTGTCCTCCAACTCTCTGACTGCTTTGAGAAGTTTCAACTGTTCTTCCACTTTGACTTGCGATGTCGCCACAGCGGTGGGAGATGGTGCCCTCTCTGTTATCCGGTCGTCATTCGAACTTGACGTTGCGGCCGTGGTCTGCAAGTTGTCCAAATCATGAAAGAAGTCTTCGGGCAATCGACTGCCAGAGGCAAATATCTCGGTATTCGAATTGGATAGCTCCGCCGGCACTGACTGTGTTGGCGCGGTTGAGGCGGGGCCTCCCCTCACCCTTTCTCCCGGTTGAGACGCTGCCCCATGAGTGAAACTCCTGCATCTGCTTCCCGAGTCATATTCCCTCCCTGCGATTCTTGAAGCACACCACAACCCGCTGCGGTGGGAGCCGCGGGCGAGGTGGGCCTGGGTTACAAAGCCCGCTCCCGTTCGAGGCGTCTGCGGAGCCTTTTTCGGTCTGCTCCTAACTTGGTGGAGAGGACAAGTGGCGGCCCGCGACAGCGCGGAATAAAAGAATGTCTCGAGCGTTTCCACATTGCTGCGGTGGTGGGATGTGCTATATCTCTGAGAGAGTGCTGGCACCAGAAAATCAGAAAGTGGAGGGATTACCGAGAGCGCGGAGGAGAGGCTCTTGCACCCAGACAACTTCGAGTATCGAGGCATAAGTCAGTAGACATGTTGTCATGGATTATGTGCTCAGTCCAATGATACATCTAAGAGCAGAGTAATTCCAGTGTGGTCGGGCCCGTTTCACTAGCGCGTTTTTTCTGCCACCGTTTGAGCTGGAGAAAGTTGAGCTGCACATTGAATTCACCCACCCACCAACGGACCGTGACAGGATTCGAGAAATTGTCATCACGAGCTTAACCATCAGCGAGCACAGCGACGGGGCTTGCCACGATGGGCCGCATCAACCTCACAGCACTGCAGGTTCGCAAGCGTGCGCTGGCCAATCTAGAAACAAAACGAACCAGGACCGCTCCGAGTTGGCTGGATGTTGTCGGCGATGTCCCGCCTGCGCAGATTCTCACGCGGCAGCAACCGATTCAGCACCCTTTGACCCAGGTCCGGGCCCGACGGCTGTCTAATGGTCGAGTCGAACAATATACACAAGTGATCAAATCAAGAAAACCAAAATCGTCGAAGCCTAGCAAGCTCTTTTCGCCTGTGCAACTGAAATACGAAGAAGATGCTTTGAGGCATCGGTTTTTCAGCGACCATCCATGGGAGCTGGCCCGTCCACGGGTCGTCCTCGAAACCTCGGGCGATCAATATCGACATGCAGACTGGTCAACAGGCCTCATCCAACCCGGAGTACCGTTATCCGGCGAGTCCGTCGTCCAACGGCAGCTTTGGCTGCTGCACAATGTCCCCGACATCACCGTGGCACAGGCGTATGACATGGCGCGAAAGGAATTCTACCTGCTCCGAAGACAGGAAGAGACACGGCGGAGGATTGCCGCCGAAGAGGCCGAACACATGGGCGCGCAATTTGGGAAGAGCGAGAACCAGATCAGCATGCAGATCGAGAATGAAACGTACAACGACTGGGAACGGTGGAGCAGGCAGCAGGTGTCTGAGCAGATGCAGAGAAACGCTGCATTTGATGGAACCGCGGGCATGGAAGTCGAGGAGAGCGCGTCGCCGGCGACGGAGAAGGTGGAGAAACCCGCTGTCGCGAGAGATGGCATCACCATGGGCCGGGATGTTTTTGGTCTCGAGGCTCAGAGACGAGCACAGTTCATCAGACGAGAATCCTAACTCGGACCTGATTGATCTGACCGCCGTGTTGTACATTAGGGGGGTTGAGTGGGATGATATGATCGTGTATCATGGTATCATAGTCTAGAACTTTTGGCCCCTGCCACCTAGTCCGTGGCCAACGACACCGGAATTGGACGTCAACTCCAACAAGCAGGATATTAAAAGAAAAACCGTCCCCCTCTTCTATTGGAGCAGCTTTTGAATCCGTTCAATTTGCTCTTCCACGCTGCGCTGACTCGTGCCCCCCAGCACCGTCCTCTTTTCGACACTGCTCTCATAGTTGAACGCCTCCATGACATCGTCTCCAAATCTTTGGTCGACGCCTTGCAGCTGCTGCAGGGTGAGTTGATCCATGGGCTTGCCTTCTTTCTCCGCCAACGCGACGACCCGTCCGCTGATGTGGTGCGTCTCTCGAAATGGGACGCCCTTTCGGACGAGGTAGTCGGCAAGATCTGTGGCGAGCATGTCGGGCGTCAAGGCCGCCTTCATCTTGTCCGGAAAGATGGTGAGTGTGGACAAGACACCCGTGGCAATCTGGATGGAATCCGCCGTCGTCTTGACGCCGTCCAACATGGGTTCAAAGGACTCTTGAAGGTCTTTATTGTACGTCGAGGGTAAGCCCTTGACGCTCATCATGAGCCCGGCCATGTAGCCAAAAACTCTCCCACTCTTGCCTCGCAACAGCTCGAGAGAGTCGGGGTTCTTCTTCTGAGGCATCAGACTGCTCCCCGTCGAGTAGGCGTCGGCAAGTCGAACGAAGCCAAACTCGGCCGTCGAATAGATAATCAAGTCCTCGGCCCAGCGAGAAATGTGCTGCATCAGGGTGGCCGCCCACTGCAGCGTCTCGACCACAAAATCTCGATCGGCGACGGCAGCCATGGAGTTATTGATGATTCCGTCGAAGCCAAGCTCTTTCGCCATGGCCTCCCGGTCGATGCCAAACGGGTTGCCCACCAACGCGCCGGCACCAAGCGGCGAGCGGTTGACGCGCTTGATGACTTCTCGCAACCGTTCGAGATCGTTTGTGAAGACGCTTCCATAGCTCAGAAGCCAGTGGGACCATCGGATCGGCTGGGCACGTTGCAAGTGCGTATAGCCCGGCATCAGAGCCGACATCTCAGATGTCGCTCGAGAAGTCGTTACCCGCAGCAGCGCAATGAGATGCTGTTCGATCGTGCGTAGCTGATCACGAAGCCACAGCCGCATCCCCGTGGCGACCTGATCGTTGCGACTTCGTCCGGTATGCAGCTTTCCCGCGATGTGGGTGCCGATGATCTCTCCCAGGCGACGCTCGTTGGCCGTGTGGATGTCCTCGTCGACGCCGGGCTTGATCTCAAACCGACCAGCTTGCCATTCCGACAAGACCTGGCCAAAGCCTTTCTCGATCGCGTCGAACTCGTCTTGCGTCAGGATGCCGATCTTGGAATTCGCACGAGCATAGGCGATGCTGCCACGGATGTCTTGGGCATAAATTGCCCGGTCGAAATAGATTGACTCATTGTAAGAGACCATCAGAGGGTCCAGGCCACCGGTGAAGCGGCCACCCCACAGCATGTTGGCATTGGGCTTTGAAGCCGCCATTTTGGACTTGCAGATCAACTTTGTCGTGACCAGCCAGAAAAGTAGAGTGATGCCAAGGAGCAGCGAGGGAGAACTTCAATGGAACGATTCGAAGAGACAGAAGCACGGATTGGACTTGACTCTATATGCATACTATGAGTCTTGACCCTGAGAACTTTTCTCTTCTGCACCAATTGGCAAGCTCGAAAATTTGCGAGGCAGACGCCCCCAGATTTTTTGCTATCGATAAAAGAGAGCCAGGGATGAGACAAGGGTTTCTTGGCGATAGAAATGCCAGAATTAGACTTGGGCTCTTTGGACCCAGAACCACCTTGTGTGTCTTTTCACATACCAGGTTGCTATTAAGGGTATAACCACATCCGTTGTCCTGCATGGAGACTATCCAAGGCTATAAATATCAGGTAGGCCTCAGGGCAGGCCTCAGGGCTACCTGAGTTATTCTCTCCTTCATCGAGCACACCAGTTGCCTGGTGATCGCGACGTCCCCTCCTTCAAAGATGGATTCTACAGGCTCTCCACCACGACTGCCACCGTAGGGGAAATCCCGCCCACACAGACCGAAAGGCTTTTCTCGTGATGCTAGAAAAGCTGACATTAAAGCAGCTGCCTTGAACTATGCGCTTCCATCAAAGAAATCCATCGATCTGGTGTGGAGGTCATGGACCAAGTAAGTCCTGGGATGGAATGAGCAGCTTTTCCGCTCCCCGGCCGCTGACTTGGACTTGGTCAGATTCTGTGAAGATGAACTGCCTGACGAGAACGACAAAGATGATCCTATTGCCGAAGCCGATCAGATCGACAGAGAGGTCGATGTCCAGACGGTGCGGGCTTTCCTTGGTTGGCTACTATCGAACAGCAATTTCAAACGGTTGGATGCCTTCATGAGCTATTGTCGCCACAGGATTGCCAAAGATCCCGAAGTCAGTGTCCAGGGCCATCCCAAGGAAGGCTGAACGCCGCTGAGTTATGCGGTACATCAATAACCCATTGAAAGAAGAATACGAACTCTCCAAGATCAGTCGGTTCCGCGTCACCATGAATGATGACGACGTCTTCGCCGTCCTATTCCATCATTGAGCAATTTGTAAAGACCATTATCCTCAAGAGCGACAACGCCTCCAACACACCCTGCTCATCCACCTCTGTGCCGACACTTCCGCCCGACCCGGGACCATTATCGAAGGTGGTGGCTATTATGACGAGAACGACGCGCTCAAGTATAAAGACATCGAGGCACACTTGGTCAGAGACCCTGACAATCCAGGGCGAAAGTCTGCCGTCATGCTCATAACGCTCCGTCTGATGAAAGGCTATCGAAACCGTGGATCCCCGTGAGTTTATTATGAAGCCATATCGGTTCACACTCTCTGTGTGACTGATGAAGTGCCAAGCCGACCTTTGTCATATACGAACGTCCAGATACTCCGAGCTTCTGCACCGTATCTCATATTCTTGCAGTGGCCTTTGACGACAACGCAGCCCCTATATTCAAAACCCAGAGGATATCTGGCGCATCGATATCGCCGATCATCGGCAAGGGGTTCCGCTCGAGTGGGCAGATGACGTGGCTGAAAGCCGCAACTTGCGTCGAGCTGTGCGGACGTCGACCGGCATCATCCCTTCTCCAATAAAGGCAGCTCAATCCAACCTCCCTCACTTTCATCTGGCGCCATGTCCCGTCTTGTTATTGTTGTCTCCCGCTTTCGGCTCGGCTCGGAACAGGCTGGAAAGATAGTTCTGATGGCACCTGCAAGACCCCCGAGACCCCGGTCGCAGGTGAGACTTACCCTTGGGCTTACCCCCAGCCCACCCAAGATCAGAGCTGAGGCGATCCTCAGTTAAGCCTTCCTGGCGTTCTCGTGCTGCGCCTATGCTACGACCAAGTTCTCCGTGCGCTTAGTCCGGCTCGTGAGTGACCTTCTGTCACGTATCTCATCTGCGAAGTCGCTGGCTTTTCTTCACTACAGAAGCAGACCACGGTCAGCATTTCTATGCCGATGTAGGACTCCAATCACATGTGTTTTCGTCCCCAAGATTTGTGGCTGCTGTCGCTCTGCGGCTAGCAGTACCAGGATCCAAAAGATTGGTCGGCATGGCGACCCTAACAGCGGGCTGCAGCAGCCTGGATTCAGCCTGATCAACGACTCTTCAACCTCACTGCGCCGAACAACTTGACCTTCCCTCAGCATGCATCTCGGGATGCAATTCACACCGACATCATTCTCCGCAGTTGATGTCAGGGGCGATCAGCTTGTTGAATCACGAATCACGTTTCTGACCATAACCAAACAACTATGCCGACAGCGCCTCGAGATCGCAGCGACTTCAAGGTAGCCATCATCTGCGCCTTGCCGTTGGAAGCCGAAAACGTACGAGGTCTGTTTGACAAATGCTGGGAAGATGAAGACAAACAATATGGCAAGGCGGGTGGGGATCAAAATACGTATACTACAGGAGTGATTGGGAGGTATAATGTTGTTTTGGTCCACATGCCTAGTATGGGCGGTATCAGCGCGGCCCTTTCAGCCGCTGGTCTTCGCTCCAGTTTTCGGGGCATTCAGCTCGCTTTGGTGGTGGGCATCTGTGGCGTCGTACCTGTTCATGCAAAGACGCAAGAAGAGATAGTGCTCGGTGACATTATCATGAGCACGGCTGTCATCCAGTATGACTTTGGCAGGCAGTACCCCAACGGATTCCAAAGAAAGAAGGAAATTGATGACAGCTTGGGGAGAGCCAGTCCAGAGATCCGATCATTTGTCAACATGTTGCAAACAAGCCAAAACCGCCAGAGATGGACCAAAAAGCTTGCAAAGCTAGTGCATTCGAAAGATTTCCAGGAAAAGGTTCCTGCAGCCAAATATCCCGGCGCGGCTCGAGATTGGCTCTACGAGGCCTCTTACCTCCATCAACATCGACCAAAGGTGAGTTGCGACAAGTGCCACGACAATCTCGAGACTTGCTCCAAGAGCTGCGATGAGATTGGATGCGAGGACAACGAACTCATTCCTCGCGACCGACATAGCCTTCAAGAGACGGGAGCTGTGTCAGACCATACTCCGTTCATACATCTGGGTCGATTTGGGTCAGCAAACACCGTCATGAAGTCTGGCACGGATCGTGATCGGATCGCCGCAGCTGATGAGGTGATCGCGTTTGAAATGGAAGGCTCGGGAGTGTGGGAGCAGTATCCAACCGTTGTGATCAAGGCCGCTTGTGATTATGCTGACAGTCATAAGAACAAGTATTGGCAAGCCTACTCTGCCGCTATGGCCGCTGCTTGCTTGAAGGTGTTCTTGACAGAGTGGATCGTACCAGACCAGCTGGCAGACAGAGGTTAGGCTTTTTGTCCTTCATCCTGAGCTCAGTAATGGTGGCTTATTTTCTTCAGATGAATTGTCCGGCCCCGTATGGCATGTACCTTTTGATCAAATGCCAGGATTTTTTGGCCGCACAAATGAGCTTGAGCACCTCAAACAGAAGATCTTCGAAGCCAACGGTCGTCGAGTTGCCGTACTCGGCTTGGGAGGCGTGGGCAAAAGTCGACTGGCACTGGAGTTTGCCGACCGCATCCCCTCGGAGCATCCACAGCATTCAATCTTCTGGATTCAGGCCGCGGACCAACTGACTTTTGAAAGGGATGTGCTTGAAGTCGGAAAGAAACTTGGGATTCCAGGAATTGAAGACGAGAAGGCAGATGTCAAGAACCTTGTCAAGCAGCGGCTCAGCAACTCATCTGCGGGCCAATGGGTTCTGATACTCGACAATGCTGACGACGAGTTCCTATGGGGGAAGCCCTCAGATTTGCGTCACCAGATATTTTCCCTGGTGGACTCTTTACCGAGAACGACGAACGGTTCCATTCTCATCACAACCCGTACGAGAGGTGTCGCTTCTTTTCTTGCCGGGAAAGAAGTAATCACATTGGAGGCCATGTCGCCAGACGAAGCCGCTGAGATGTTTAAGAATGGATTGGAAACACCCGATCTAGCATCAGACCAGACTTCACTTTCGACCTTACTGGAAAGGCTGGCTCATCTCCCACTCGCTATTGTTCAAGCTGCTGCGTATATCAATATGACTCAACGTCCCGTGCAGACCTACCTTGAGCTTCTGGACCAATCCGAAGTAGAAGTTATCAAGCTTCTCAGCAAGGACTTTGGAGACCCGACAAGGTACCCCAATGCCAAAAACCCGGTTGCTACTACCTGGCTTATTTCGTTTGATCACATTCGTCAGCACCACCAGCTGGCGGGTTCAATATTATCGTGCATGGCGTGCTTTACTGAAAAATTTATCCCACTATCGCTGCTTCCCGAAGCAAGCTCGAAGGTCGACGTCATCGACGCTATTGCCATCTTGACGGGCTATTCGTTTGTCGTGAGAAGACAAACAGGTAGCAGCGGCATCGCAGATTTGGAGGAACTGTACGACATGCATCGGCTCGTGCAGCTAGCCGCTCGAAATTGGCTGAAGACGGAGGGCTCGCTCGCCCACTGGACGAAAGTTTGCATTACACGGATGACACAAATGTTCCCTACGCGAGATCATCAGAACAAAAGTGTATGGACACTTTACCTACCGCACGCTCAGCGTCTATGTGCGGACAGTTGTGCTGAGGAGCTTTCTGAGCGATATGATTTGCTGGAGAAGATGGCTTTATGTTTGGTCGTCGATGGAAAGTATACCGACGCGGTGAAAATGCATACTGCAACGGTGCAATTCAGGGAAGGTACACTGGGGACTTCCGAACAAGCGACACTGTCGGCGTACAACAACCTTGGGGAGGCATTAAATTGGAAGGGTGATTGGTCCATGGCGGAGAAATTTCTTCAACAAGCCGTCAACGGGCGACTCGAGACCCTAAGACCAGAGCATCCTTCCACGCTGACCAGCATGGCCAACCTGGCGTCGACGTACCGGAATCAAGGCCGATGGACGCAGGCGGAAGAGCTGGACGTGCAAGTGATGGAGACGAGTTCGAG
>Ga0255336_100198_pt1 | contig 126689 bp, 166 predicted proteins | sample MeOH1_35cm_T3_17_FD_189102 | JGI IMG/M metagenome (GOLD analysis project Ga0255336, IMG submission 189102) | Sandy soil microbial communities from University of British Columbia, Vancouver, Canada - MeOH1_35cm_T3_179 | ecosystem: Engineered > Artificial ecosystem > Sand microcosm > Unclassified... | reverse complement strand
TTTCCCAGCGTTTGATGTTCACTGTCGTGCTGCTCATTGTCATGCTGCTCATTGTCGTGCTGCTCATTGTCGTGCTGCTCATTGTCGTGCTGCTCATTGTCGTGCTGCTCATTGTCGTGCTGCTCACTGTCGTGCTGTTCACTGTCCTGCTCTTCACTGTCCTGCTGTTCACCGGCGTGCTCTTGCTTCTGCTTCTGTTGGGAAATGGCACGCCTTACCCCTCCTAAAGTCCGTTCCCGTTTGACCCGAACCAAATCTTTGCTCGTGGAAGCCTCCATCGGCTGTCCGATTCATTTCTAAATGCTTACATCTCGCTCGATGTGTCTGGTATGAAAGGCTTTTGAAACCGACAAATCGTCATAAGGTTCGACAGCTCGATGCCTAGCGCGTGCCCGGCGATGCCAGGCCGTTCCCCGACGCGCCATCAGGCGAGGAACGTGACGAAGCCATCTTATTGCTCAGGGCTGCATCTGCTAACCTAATTGATCGCCTAACCGAGGGGTCTTCCCTGTGTGGAAACTTGTGAGACGGAGCTAGGAAGCAGTGGGTGTGCTGTGGTTGTCTGCGATCGCCTGGGCATCTTCTGTCTTTGTAGAGATTTGACTCCCCAAGGCTTGTTCTGGTGCGCATCACCTCTGGTCACGGTGTTTACTGCAGTACGAGTTAACTGTTGCAAGGGAATGACTGTAGCATCGTGGTTGGAAAAGAGTTGTCGCCCTGTCGCTGGGTATAACCCAAGGTCGAGGGTGGAGGCCAAAAAGAGACGCTGACCACCAAAATTCAAATGGGCTGGTCTGGGCGAGCTGCTTTTCCTCAGACTGGATCTTGGCTCATTTCCACAACATCTCTTGGGTGTTCTCCGTTCCAAGTATTCATTTGGACCAAAGGATTCATCGGGGCAAGCATGCAAAATGAAAGTTCAGTTACCATGTATCAAGGAGCCATCAGTCCTCGGAATATCATGACCGGACGACCCCGTCCATGTCCTTTATCCACCCTGCAGAGTGTGAACTTGGGCTGACTAATGTCTGCATGGTTCAACCGTCATTTTTTGATATAACAGACTGATAGATACATAGATCATGTCCATTCCCAGCCTTGAGAACTCTGTTTTCCCGTACGCTTCGTGTATCTCAGCACGGGACAGAGAGACCTCTCCAACAGACTCAGTTTGCCGCCGACAATCCGCCGAATCAGAGGGAAGGGTAAGATTCAACCTCTGACTGAGACCGTACTTTTCCAAGACAGCAAGCTCGACTCGCGACCAGCGGCAAAAGAATTCAGATTTAGTCATGCTGTCGTCTCCTTTCTGAATGGTCTGAGCAGGTCAATTCATTGCATCACTGTCGGTCGTTACTCGTTCTTCATGAATACATCTCGTCAATATCGGCGGTGTATTCGTTTCCAAAAGACTCATAGATCTCCGGCTTCGTTGCAAAGACACTGGACACGGCATCCCGCAGCTCGAAATCTTCCATGACCGCTCCGAATCCATAACATCGAACTTTGTCCTTGATCGACTCAGCCATGCACAAGATGTCGTCTCGAGTCAAGGAAGCATAGTTTCGATGACTTTTGAGCGATTGCAATGCCATGATCGGGGTCACCTGTCCGCTCGGAATGGCACTGCCTTGGAGAGTCTGGCTGAGATTCAGCAAGTTGTTCAAAATCTGCGTTGACTCGGCGTCGGGCACTTTATGGTCATAGGTCGGGATAAGACCTCCTTGTTGCGCTGGAACGCGCTCGACGTGGCTAGGTGGAGGGCAGGTGGCCATCAAGGCATGGCCGGAAAAGAGCGCTTCTTCCGGGTCGTCTGGCGAGTCTATTGATCTCCGGACAAGGTATTCTTCGTGTTCGCGACACGTATGCTCGAGCCTGAGGTGGGTCAGTAAAGCTTCGGCGGGCGACCGGGGTTGTGGAGGAAGAGGACAGACCGAAGGATGAAGTCAATCCCAAGTTGTGGGTCTCTTTCAAAGACTCCAATGGTGGGCATGGCCGGAACCGGCTCGTATTCTCGTTTGATGGCATATCCCTGCATTTCCGGAACCTGTGGCGAATGGCCATGGTAGGTGGTGCTGGGCGAATGTCCCGATATCGAATGTCCCGATTGCGATAATGTGCCTCCGTTCGAGAATGCATGCTCATGCATGGGGGAGAAGCCTCTGGTGGACGACGGAGCGGCTCCTGGATTCTGGTATGCCGTTGTCCTTGGCCCCATTGAAGCCGGGGTGAGAGCGGCGTTCTCGTCTACGGGCTGCCGCATGGCTATCGCCGCCTTCCTGTTCTCGAGCTCACCTTCGAAGGGGACCCCTCGAGAAAGCAAGATTTCTCGCAACGCAAGGTTTTCACGCTGCTGTTCTTGCAGCAGCGTCTTTTGCTGCTGGATCGTGCTACTGGCTTTGTTTGATTCGGCCACGTATACTTCTCGGAGTCGGGCAAGTTCCAGTTCGAGGGCTTTGATATATTGCTCTTTTCGTTCACGATGTGTCCTGCACGAAGCCATGGTCAGCTTTGTCCGTAGTAACACCCATCCGTTTGATTGGACGAACCGTTGAGCCTGTCGATTGAGTTCTTGTCGTCGTGTCTGTGCCGGCTTACTATCTGGCTTCGGGCCCCTTCGCTTCGCTGGCTGACCATCTATCCCGATGGATAAGCGGAAACTACTTGGAGGAGTTGTCCTTCCTCACCTCTGGTCACCTTCTTCTGCATTCCTGGAAATCCTTTCAAAAAACTCAGACTCGTCAGTGGCGAGTTTTTAGATTCAACAGCCTCTCCGTTGCCTGCAACTCCAGGATGTCAGCGTGAGACATGGGAAGACAGCCACCACCATCTCCGGACGTGTTGTGCGAGTTCATGACGCCGCGGCTGTCTGACCACGCCCATGTGACCATAACGGGGATATAAATCTCTTTACTGAAGCAGCTGCTTGGTTCATGACAGCGATGCGTCGGCAAACGGAAGTTATTATCGTTTCAGGTGCAACTTTAGCAGGAATGGAATTGGACGGATATTTCTCAGGATCATCTTGGCCAGCTCTGGCTTTCAAAAGGAAACGCAGAGAGTGTGACTTACGATAAGTTCCTAACCCTTGGCCCGACCAGCCGCCGGAGTCCATGTCTTGCGATGTTTGGTGGGCAGGATAAGAAGCCATATCGTCGAGAGTCACTCGAACTTGTGCACTTCGTGATGATGGATGGAGAGGGCACGTTTATATCGGGTGGCGTCCAGTAAGAAAGGGGATCACTGAGAGCCTTGCTCATCAACCTGCGTCTGGCTCGACAACGGACTTCGGTTAATCTTGCCCGTGGGCGCGGCTGTGGGGAAGAGGATGCAAAAAGCTCTGGTGGTGCTGGGGCCCGATTTGCGCGCAGCACACAGTTGTGACACCAATCACTGGATTCCTCCGATGTCAGTGTTGGGGCGGACGCTTGCGTGAAGCTGACAAGACGGGAGGAGTGCGCCGCAATATTTGAAGTGGGACAAATCGCGGGAGGCTAGGAGTGGGCCGTGCGATGGTGATGGAGAGACCAATGGCGGCGAATTTGGGCCCAAGATGGAATACAGTGGGTGAGCTGATGGCGAGGTAGGGGCGCGCATCGAGATTGGGATTGCTGGAGGGAAGCCCAAGGTTGCCGAGATGGAATTCAGTCCCAAGGTCCAGCCAGGGCTTTGGTGGTGTCGGCCGGGAAGGATGATATGCCGGTGCTGGGACGGATGTTGGTGCAGCAGGGGCACGGCCCAGGCGATTAAGCAGCACCCGTTCGTGACGTGTGAGGCGATTGGGATCGACTCAAGCTTGCACATGAACAACGGACGAGGCATTGGCGCCGCGGTTGGACAGGGAAGGTGAGCCCCACCTAACTCACCATGCTGACGGTTGAGATGGATGAAAACCGGAGGAGGTGCGCAATCAATGATCGGTACAGGGATGAGCGATCGCGGACCGGCGTCGATATAAGTTCGTAGTGCCATCTTCCGCACCGCCGTTAGCCAGGAGCCGTGAGCAGCGTTGTGAGTAGAGGTTCCAGGTACAAGTTGGGGCTTGGTTGGCACCAGTTTCAGCTAGATCAGGTAGGTTTTGTGCAAGCCGAGGCCCGGCCGCAGACATCCACCCCACCATGCCATGTAACATGTTTATGCCGTTGCACTGGCGATGTCCGGTAGAGCATTCCACGGCACAGCGTCTGGTGGTGGCCGACGTCGTCAACCGTGGGCTTCACACAGGCTCGCGCTGTTGGAGACAAGAGACGGCTGAAGGAATGATGTCGACGAATCCTCGATGGACTGACAGTCTGGCCTTTCGTCTCCACTGCGCTCCTGAGCAAACTGCTCTGTCACTGCATCAGCTCTTCGAGTTTACCTTGCGCAGTCTCTCATGGCCGTCTGCGGCGTCGTTATTGTCACTCCATGACTGCGGTCCCTACTGGCCACTGGCGTCCTGCTGGCTTCATCTGCCCCTCCCTGCTCCTCCTTCTGTCATTTATTGCGTCGGCGATGCGTCCGATCTCTCTCCCAGGCTGTATATCTCACATGGCACGATACCAGATATTCTTCACCCAGACTAACCGTGGACTCGTCGGGGTCTCGGGAGCAGCATTTGATAATGACTCAGCCAGTCGTGTTTCCTGGGCGACTTCGACCGGATACAACACTTGGCCTTGAAGGAGGGAGGTCTGTCCATGCCGGTGGTTGCCACCCAGCAGTCCAATGGAGCCCTTCCTGAGATTGGTCTCTGGGTCGCCATGACATGCGCGATGATGGACAGGGGATCGCATTGTGTCGGACCAGTATTTCATGGACATCAACTGTATCAGTGGCCTATCTGTACGCCCCTACCTTGGTCTTGCCATATCTGACCAGGTCCTGACTGGTTCATCCCGCTGCAGGGTTCATCAGCTACCGCAGGCAATTGTATACAACTCTCAAGGACATGAAAGTGTAGAAAGGTCCATTACGGCGGACGACAGTCCAGTACGGCTCATCACGTTCTGCCGCTGACCACGGCTTCGTAGCAAGTGTCGAGGCATTCCGCTCAACGGCATTCGAGCCATTTACGACTTGACGTTGGCTTATGGTCGGGGTGTTGTCTCCTGGACGCTCCTGAAATGTGGGAGATAGACCTCGCAGAACTTGGATTGAATGAGAGAACATGCCTGGTCGATTGTAGATTGTGTGACGTGATGGGAAGAAGACCAAAATCGTAACCTGTACAATGCGAGATGGCCCTTTATAAGCTGTGGGAGGTGCAGAGTCGGTAAGCCCTCAGTGCCAGCGTTCTCTTCATTTGGACAAGTGTCTCGCTTGTGAGATGTCTATTGGCCGACGGGCCGTTGACACATGCCCTGGCCAATGCGAAGCGAGAAAGATTTGGAATAGTTGTCCATCGACGAGGGTGAGATAAGCCATGCATGGACGGCTTGACCGTTGAAGCCTGTTCCTGCTGTCTCAGTATCAGGCTCCTGATGTTGGACGCATATCTTTCCGCACCGTTAGTGTATGTTGTTGCCGCTTCGACTGCCTTGACGTCGCCGAGGTAGCAGATTCACAAACCAACACACAACCACTTCTCTATTTTCGTCGAGACCGGCCACTTAAATGGGTATACAAACGGCCATTGCTTGCCGAGGACGAATGGAAAGATGGATGCCACGACGTACTACTGCGAGGTTCTGGTGCATGTCACCGCAGCCAGCACGGTGGGCGATGACCGACGCTTTGAGTCTGTGGCAAGATCGATTCTTGATTTCCAGCCAGCCACCATAGCAAAGATTGCATCGTTTGAGGTTGCGCCATCCTCGTCCTTGTCGACCCAAATCTCAGATGGGGTCTTGATCAATCTGACAGAATCTGGCCAAGCGCCAAAGTCGGCCACCATCGATTCCAGCACAGACCGCGCAGCAGAAACACACATACTGTCCACGTCTCTCCAGCACACCGCCGCAGTGTCCTCTTTTCACAGTCAGATTAGGAAGCCACACCAGCGATGCAACCCATTTACGAAATCTTCTCAAAACAATCCTCCCTATCGCAGTCCGTTTCGCCGACGGCGGACGGGCGGGATCGCAGACCAGCACCTGCTCACGCCTGAACCTCGTCGACCGAGGACGGCACTTCCAGAGGCACACTCATGCCGGGTGGAAGTTCCGTTCACGGGATTGATCTGTCGGCGCGCTTACTCTGACTCGTCTTCGTTCAGCAGTCTCTTCTCTACAATTCCGAATTCGCAGCCCAGTCTGACACATGTCCTCGCTGGACGAGACCAGACGACGTTGAATTCCTTGAGCGACGCCTCACGTTCGCCCGACAACGGCCAAGAGCCCGTTTTAGTGAACTACCGGAGCCAGACATCCCTGGATGACGACCGACGGCGTAAACGACGGCGCACGAGAGAAGGTGTTGTCGAGCACGTAAATTGGAATGGACCTTTCCAATCGCCCCAACCTGATGATCCATGCTTTCTCCGGGATCGCTCTCTGGACTGGACATCGTCTTCCACACTTTCTTCTCTCGAAGCGACCTCGACAACGGTGTCGTCCACATTATCGCCGTCGCAACCACTTCATGGACACAATTTTCAGAGTCGGCACCTAAATACGTCTTCGCAACGAGTCCAGGCAAGTTCGCCCATTGATCTCACAACACCGGGTTCTACCCAGAGGCTTGATGGCCGAGACCAGCAGTCAGCCTCGAAGCCACAGCCAGGAGCCAGGGCGATGTTGCAGTTTCCTGCTGGCACCTCAGTGGACCACGCCGCACGGCACGGTCCAGGTGTGCAGACGAGACACCGTTTTGGGGCGGCGATGTTAGCGTTACCGAGGCAAGTATCGGCCCCAGAGCTTGCGGTCGGCCATGCAAGGTTCTCCACACATATCACAAGAAACCTGGAGACGATATCAAATCGGCTGCCCTTACAAAAGTACTTCCAGCCGGCATCGGTCACACGAGACGTCAGAATCTTGGAGAGAGGCCATTGGGAGTTCACCCTGTACGTCGCGGAAGATGCCCTCGTCAAAGCCGTGAGGAAGTCAGAGTCATCCAACAAGGACAGAAAAGATGGCGCTCGTCGCAAATCTCCCGTTCACCCAGACGTCTGTCGACCAAAACATTTGGACAGAATGAGGCAAAACCGCAGCCAACCTCTCATCATTCCCGAAGACGCCCAGTTCCTGTGGACCGAAAAGGAGTTTTTGGATTTTTGGCAGAACGTTGCGGCGTTTGTCCGAGATGGCAAAGCAGGGTGGGCTGTCCGGATGGTCATGGAGCTTCACACCAACGACGCCTTCGCTGGCACATCGTCGAGTGAGATGAGGATGATGGAAGTCAAAGTCAAGGTCTCCACCTGGGGCGAAGTCATCGGCCATGTCTGGCTCGCCCTCTGGGTTTTGTCAGACAAACTGACAGCGAATGTGCCGATGGACTGGAGAGCCGGCGATGGGGATGTCATTGTCAGAATGTCAGGGACCAAAGAAAAGACAATCAGGACACGATCATGGGTCCGAAAGGATGAAGCTGGAGAGAATGGCTCTTGGGGGTTGGCCTCGGGTCCCTAGGTCGAGTCTGAACGGCTCAATGTCGAAGACGAGACTGTAGACAACTCCCCCCAGACTGGCCGTTTCCAGACGTCGATCCGGGAATCCACCGTGGAAATCTCAATGAACATGTGGTCGAGGCCTGTTTCAATGGCGGAGCCTCCGGAGACAGAGATCCGTCCAGGCGATGCCAGGCCTACTGCAAATGCACAAGCTGAGCCGGGGTCGGGTCTTGGCGGTGATAGATCGCCGGGGCAGGGCAGGGCAGGCCCAGGCGAATCTGCGTCGCCATTCACATGTGAAAGAGTTCTGCTCGCGGTTACGTCCCTCCAAGATCGAACAGGCCATTGAACTTGACTCGAAGAAGAAGAGTTTATCGACCCCTCTTGAGTCTTCAGCTGGTTCATACAGTGCTGTCTCACCTGGACCAGAGCTTTTGCTCCCCTCGCACAGCCCTTCGGCCAGCTTGACCACGGACCCAGCGCATCCCCAACAGAACTTTCGTCCGTCTCTCGTCCCGCAAACCTCATCGAGTCTCCTCATTAGACATTCGGGACAGTTTCGAAGTCTCACGGCCTGTACGGTTACGTTGACACCGTCAGACTGATTCATCTTCCCTTTGCCAACCCCTCAGCCTTCAGCTGCCACTACGTCTCTCGCGACCCGCCAGCCGAGCCGATCTGCACCCAAATATCTGACCGTGGATTTTTCTTGTCTGGCGCAAGTCCCTGGACGGGGCTGCGCTACAGCAGTGGTGGAGAGGCGGAGAGGATAGTCTGTTGATGCTGGCGACGCAAAGAATGTCGTCCCATGGTGGACAGCAGAACTTTCCCTTTGGATGTATGCATCCCATCGGCTCTTCCAACACATACACAGGACCGTATGCTGAAGATATGATTATAGATCAACCAGAGAGCATCCATGGCCTCGGACTGCCGGATTTTATGAACCCTGGACCGCCACCAGGCCAGCCATTGCTCAACGCGCATGAAAATCAAGATCTCGATAACTTTCTCTCCGGCTTCGACAGCGCTGCAGTCCAAAAGCATGGTACACAAACGCCGTTCCACATGGCCCCGGGCCAGGAACCGTACTGGAACATGCCACCGACCTTTGTCGGCTCTGAAACTTCTCTGGGAGCCCGCGCCGGGGTCGACCCTCACCAGCTGCAGATGGCTGATGGATTCATGTTTGAAGATGCTACCGTCTTGGCCGGACATGACATGCACCCGATGGGACAAGGAAACGCGCTCGACAATGGCATACATGGTGCTGGATACGGGGAGACTGCATACTCCAACATCTTGGTCAGCCAGTTACAATCAGCTGCGGCTCAAATCCAACCAGGGTATGGTCCTGGCTGGCCGCCGCCGCCGCCGCCGCCGCAGCAGTCATACGGCCACCAGGGCATGGTCCATATGCCATCTTCGACGGGAACAGTCATGCGGTTCGGGTCGGACTCTCATTTCCAACCAACAGGTTATGCGGCTCCCAACGGAGTCAACGATCCGGACATGATCCACCCGATTCACCCGATGGATTGGTTCGAACCTAGCAGTGCCACCACTACTCAACCTAATACACAGCCCAACACCCAGCCCTCAAGTCCGACTTGGTCCAAGAAGAGGAAACTGGACGAGTTTCACCAAGACCAGCCGTCACGGAACGGCTTCATGCCACCCTCCAACGGCCATCCAGCCAACGCCTCGCAGCCTTCTCCGCCGAACTCGAACCCTCGCCGCCACCGCCAATCCGTTGTCAAGACGGAGCAACACACCTCGATATCGCAGCCGCCCACTCCGCGGTCGAACAGCAAACCTCAGACTCCTCTGGATCCCGAAATTGCTCCCGATCCCGGCGCCGAAACAAACGCGCACGACGAGGACGCCGAAGCAGAAGATGACGAAGAGCTTGCCGCGGCTGCTGACCAGGCTCGAACGCCCTCTCCGGCCCCATGGCCAGGTTCGAAATCGCGACCTCCCAAATCCAGCCAGCGTCCACCTTCAACCAAAGCGGGACGAGACAGGAGGAAGCCCAGCATAGCCACCACACCAATCAAACCGAAATCCAGACCACCACGGACTTCCTCCTCGTCGCAGCCCGCGCGTGTGCCGCTGACGCAAGAGCAAAAGAAGGCCAACCATACAAACAGCGAACAAAGGCGACGGGATGCCACGGCACGAGCATACGCCGAGCTATACGATCTGGTTCCTGAACTGGACGAGATGGGCAAGCAGAGCACGATGAAGAAGCTCGAGCTCGTCGTGGCCAAAGTGCAGCGTGTCAGGAGAGCAGTCGAAGGTTTGAGGACGAGATTGGGGCTCGACCCGGCCACGGGGAGACCGTTGAATCCTGGCGCCAGTGGTGGAGCAGGGCTGATGATGCACAGTGATGCAGACGTCGGGGCCGTCGGCTGGCATCCGTAAATCTCGGAGGGGGAGGAGGGATTTAAGATTGACATGAAGAGAGAAATCTACGGATAGCGTCCGCTACAAAGGTGCAGGACGCTGCTGAACAATCTCGCACCTTGGAGTGGTCCCGGTCAGGTGTTGATCATTTGCCGTCTGGACCGCCCCAATGCCACTCAACTTGACGAGCCACTCAACTTGACGAACCACTCAACTTGACGAAGCGTTGATCTCAATCTCAGACCTACCACCACGAGTCGCCACCTCCCTTCCCATTTTCGGAAGGGAGGAAAGAGTTCAATCTGGTCAACAGAACAGGAAAGACCACAGAAAAGGACAAGACGGGACAGGCCGACAGATACCACGGCACACTACGACAACGGAATGATATGGTCTGCTACAGCACCCACCGACTCTCTCACCTCGTTAATCATGAGAACTCTTCTCATTACCACCGTTGTCACTGATCATCCGCGTCACTATCGGGATCACCACAGACGCCAATTCCAAGTTCATCCTGGCCGTCGTCACCGCCGTTATTCTGTCACGTCAGCCAGCAGGCGATCACGTTATCATGCCCGCTTAATTCACGATCCTTCTATTCTTCGCGTTTAGTTTCAATTTCAAAAAGAACGATTTACGACACCATCACCAAAACCGTTGGAAAATATCCCACGGCCGTGGAGAGTGAAGTTGGGTTGGGAATGGGGACTTGGCTTTTGTTTGGGACGCGGAATCCTGATTGTGATTGGGATTCGGATGGAACTGTGCAGTCGACTGAGATTGAAATTCCGGGAGAAGCTAGGAATCAACAAAACCAGAAAGTGAATGACAGGAGCGAGGACACGAGGGCAGAGTAGGGGTGCCAAACAGTGTCCACGGATGCGAGTACGGACATGAACACGAATAAAGAAGGCCAGGTGTGCAGGCCGCTAGACATTGCGTCGGAAAAGGCAAACGTGCCACAAGCACACTTGCAGGGAGGCGGAGGTTGAGATCAGTGTCAGTCACATCATACCATCGCCGCATGGCCAAGGGAGCGGTACCTCTGGAAGCATTGATTCCACAGTTGACTTATTCCACACTACTCCACCACCTCCATGCCGCTTGCCACCAAAGTACCACCATTGTTCTCCCAATTTTTCAATCTGCTTCTAAAGGGCGAAGGACTGATCATGCTTCTGACATGGCCATTGCCCAGGTCGCGAGAAGTCATTGACAATGGTTGAAACATGTCAACTGGACAGGGGAAAGGTGGTAGTGCCAGAACGACAAATCAGAAACTCGTGATTGGGAAGGTCGTGATAGCACCTCCGAGACGGCAGAAAGAAGGGTAATCGAGCGGGCGAATGAGACAATCAATACATCACACCAAAGGCTTCCACTCAACATTGAGCATACCCATTATCATTGTTCGCCATGTACAAAGCAATTTTTTTCCCATCCTCAGTGCTTTACAGGGTCCATGGGCAAGAAGTTGCCCACTATCAAAGAAGGACTGTCTCGGTCAGCGTCAGGATGAACATCGAGTCACGCACTCTTACATGTTGTGGTTGTCCCTTCGAATGGTGAAGGAGAAGCAACATCGAATTTCGGCGGTATCGGCTCCTGCGGTAGGACACCGTAGCGTACAGCTCGTGAGCATCGCTTTTTGCTGCTGGTCGAAGCAGATGGCGCAGAACTTCTCCCAATAGCTGACCAGCTGATCTTCGACGATGATCTCATGAATCGCAAGCTTGCCCTGAGGTCTTTTGTCAGTGGCTGAATAGCGGCTCCAGGTGTCGACACTCACATCACGGAGCGACTCGATGGGTACGTGGATCAATTCCGCCATCTCCTTGTTCGCCCGGAAAATCTCCCCCGTTCTCCTCCAACAACAAGCAGGGATAGCCATACTGGCGAAAATCCGATCGTACTCCATCAAGCTCCGTTCAAACCACATCTCGACAAGGACCAGCTCGATATCCGTGAGCGTCTGCATCCTCTCCCGAAATTTGGGTCTAAATTGGTCTAGTTGCATCAGGATCTTGTGGCGGGAAGAATGCTTCATGTTTTTCTCCATGTATTTGTTCAGCCTGGCGTATCCATTCACGTAGTTGAACGGCCGAAGTAAACCAGCATCGTACTTCGCTTTCAGCAATTTGTTCATCCGCTCCTCGGGAGGGTCTTGCCCAGCCGGGTCGGCCGCGGTCATGTAATACTTCTCGCGTGCCTTGTCCGACACCGGCTTCGTACTGGACGGCCTCGAGATGATTGAGCCTTGGGTCACGGCATTCTGGGTCGCTTGGGGGTGGTCGGGATTGAGCATCGGACCGGGTAAGAATTCGCCGCCGGGCCCTTCGAGCGAGACGGCCAAAGAGTTGAGGAATGAAGGATTGTTGTAGGTCCCGTGGAATTGCTCATTCGCGAACATGCCGGTCTCGTCGAACAGACTCGTACTCAAGAAATCGTTGAGAAGATTATATTCGTCCGTGACCTCGTGTGTGTTGAACATGTAGTTGGGGTTGAAAGTATGCATGTCCGGGAAGCGATTTTGTGTTCCGAGCCAGGCATCGTTATATCCGAACTCTGTCCCTGTCAGAGCAGGGCGACACGATATGGAGGATGAAACCACTTACGAGACTGATTGTTTCCGTTGAGACTCGGATTGGGAGGAGGGGGAGGAGGAGGAGGAGGAGGAGGAGCAGCAGCTGGCGTATGGTTGGACACCGCCAGGGCATCGTTCGACGACGGCCTCAAGCCGATATTGTCATCTTGCAGCAATCCCTGGCCGGAATCGTCCAGGAGAGGCGCCACGGGCATGCCAGCTGCCGGGGCGAATTCATTGTTTGGCGACGTCTGCTCGTCCACCCCGACTTGATCCGAGTCGCTTTTGGTCTTTTTGTGGTGTGGATCTCGCGGTTCATCATGGCACAGATGCCCAATGTTTCTCTTGATGCAGCGCTTGCATGGTCGGTCCTGAGACATCGCTCCGAAGAGCGCTCACGTTAGCTGATGGATCTGTGAGCAGATGAAGGTGGCCAAGGTCGTACAGAATCGCAAGTCATATGCTGTGGCGCCGCAGACAGTCTGTTAGCCCATCATTCTCCAGGAAGTCGCATCATGCAACTTGATGTATCCAGTCGCAGAGGCAGAAAACAAGCTCACCGAGCGACGGCAATACACGCATGCTGTGCCCGGTCGTCAGTACCATCGGTGGCAACAGGAGGTCAAAACTGTCTCTAACCATGATTCACTTTGCGCTTCTTCTTCGGTAGGTCCACAGGAGAGGACTGGCTGGCTTTGCGACCAGAACCGGGGGATGTGCCATCATTTGACAGCGAACTCCGACGCTCCATGTTCCTGTTTGCGCCATTGCCGGCGAGGTCAGGCTCATCTTGCAGATCTGGCATTGGTCCGCGGCTGGTGAATCGGACTTTACTCTAAGGCGGGAGGGGAGAATTCTCGTATAGGGCGCGATTGCGCGCGTTCATTGTAGACAACAAGAGCACCAAAATCAGAACAAGCGTCGTATTGAGTGTGTCGGGTCATGCCGAGTTGTTGAAGATTTCAGAAGTAAACGTGAGAGGGGGGCGCAGCTCCACCGAACTCGGCTGGGTCCCCCGCAAGTGGTGCTTGGACATGAGAATGTCAAGCCTGGCCCAAGAATCTGCCTTCGCCGCCCGCCAGCCTTGCTCCTGTGACTACCGAGGCCAGATTCCATCACTTCCGTACGTGCGATGGCTGAAGCATGATGTATTGAAGAGCCCTTCATGTCTCGACACTGCCATGATTGTGGCCGAACGGCACGTCTGTGAACTTGCACGCTTCCCACGGCTCTCTCCCTCACTCGACCGACGGTCTCGTCTCATCCCGTTCATCTCAATGTTGACGCTCGGCCTCAGCTTTGCTTCCCTGGCTCCCTCCCGTCCGGCCCGCCCGGTGTGCCGTCCTCGCGCTCTCACGCTCTTTTCCTTTGATGTCAGCACGTCAAATGGGGATTCCAATGCATAGCGTCAAACTCTGCCCCGGCTTTATGGCACAGGACGTCTGATTGCGTGGGCCAGAACGCGGCCACCAGTTTCGAATGCCAACAGAGTCGGCCGGTATGTTGGCGTAGAGGTAGGACGTGTAGACAATCTACCAACTGCCATTGAATTGATCTGATGGATCCTCGAATGTGCACGAACGTTCAGGTGCGGATGCCCAGCTTTCCGGCGAGTGTACACACCTGGGATAGTCTGAGGTTGACAGTGGATTCGGTCGTGGCATCTCTGCGCCGGTCGCCCACTAGACCTCCCGCGTCATCCTTAAATTCCGGGGTTCTTAGTCCTCCCATTTCAACATCTGGTTTACCAGACTCGGGTCTGAGCAAAGCCATCCATATCAGACATACTCGTTCGGACGTGCTGGGCCAAGACGCGGCCACGGAGGAGAGTTGTTCTCCGGACCGAGAAGGAGCGCCGCCCGTCGAGATATTGAATCCATAGAACTGGAATCGGAAACAAGAACGAGTGTGCGGCGTGTCCAAGATGGCCATTGCCAAGCATGTGTGGAAAAGTCTCAAGCCGGAGTTCGAAGCATCACTGGGGGAGCGAAGCATCATGCACAAACCTGTGGAAGGTGGTGACTGTCTGGTGGTGGTATTCCTCATATTGCTCTCACAATCTTCTTCTCATTCCGGTTATAGGTCCTCGAGCACAAGATCAAGAATGTGAGTGGTAACGAGTTGTCATGCCGCTCGTGGTTGGTAGGTAATAGTGGAGGGAGCCAGATGGACTACTCATCTCCGACTCGTCGACTGTAGAGACGGTGACCTGACGGCTGGTAGTGGATCCCCGACTGATCGACAAACCAGGCAAACGACTTGCATTTTGAGTCGGGGCCGACCGTTCTGCTGGCGGCACGTGCTAGAGACGCGAGCACGAGAGCGTTTCCTTGTTGAGGACAAATTGGTGCCAAAGAGGATGATCTGCGGAGTCTCACGATCCGCACGCACGGAGGCAGAACAGAGGTACAACTGGGCGAATGATGGATCCTGGTGTCGGCTCTGGAAGCTCTCTTCGTCGGCTTCATCCGGTCTCTGGAGACACCAACAGTTCGGGTCCGTGTAGCCACACCGAGGAGGGGCAGCTGGAGGAGAACCTGCCTGGCCTTGGCGCCTCCGCTCCGGGATTGCGTGCTATCTCAGAAAAATTATTTCATTTCAGTATGATGCTTTTTGCCTCTCCTTTTCTTCTCTGTGGAGATGGTGATGCTGCGAGAGGCGCAAAGTCACCATTCGATGGGTGCTCCCCGCTTTGCTGACGCTCTGGCTCCGTGCAGGCAGCAAAGGTGGCGTTGGTGCTAGCTGAGAGATACCCAGCCTGCCGCCCACCACCTGACATCTCATTGATCTGCAGGCGGGTCATGATTCCCGATAGAGTATCTAGTCACGGAGATTATCGTGTGTACCAACCAAGTCTCGGTCTGCTTCCTTCTTTACGTTGCTGCGCTCCTACACTTCTTGCCTGCATTGACACGTCCAGCACGACCAGCAGCCATTGCCGTACGTGCTCTCCTGACCACGGCTGATCACTCCTGCTCGGCCTTGCCCTCTGCCACCATGGGCTCGTACGAGCCTTTCCCAGCGTCTCCTCCAATCTCACCGCCAAATGGCTTTCAAGGCACGGACGGCTTCTCCACGCCTCTCTTTCCTCCCAGGCCGAACATCCTCTTCATCATGGCCGACCAGCTGGCCGCCCCGCTGCTGAAGATGCACAATCCCCAGTCTCAGATCAAGACACCGAATCTGGACCAACTGGCAGAGCGGTCGGTCGTGTTCGACGCGGCGTACTGCAACTCACCCCTCTGTGCGCCCTCGCGGATGTGTCTGATCAGCGGCCAGCTGCCGTCCAAGATCGGCTCATACGACAACGCCTGTACGATCCCTTCCGAGACTCCAACCTATGCGCACTACCTCCGAGCGGCCGGCTACGAGACCACGTTGGCCGGCAAGATGCATTTCATCGGGGATCAACTGCATGGATATGAAAATAGGTTGACCGCCGACATCTACCCGGGAGACTATGGCTGGGCCGTCAATTGGGACGAGCCCGATCGGAGATTGGAGTGGTACCACAACAGCAGCTCCATTGTGCAGGCGGGCCCGTGTGTGAGAACCAACCAGCTGGACTATGACGAGGAAGTGCTGTATAAATCCAAGCAATACCTGTATGATTACGCCCGAGAGCCGGCGGCCAAACGCCCCTTTGCTTTGACTGTGTCTTTTACCCATCCTCATGACCCCTACGCCATTGAGCACAAGTACTGGGACCTCTACGAAGATGTGGATATTGAGCTGCCCAAAGTCAGCATCACGCCAGAGGACCAGGACCCGCACAGCAAGCGTTTGTTGCACGTCTGTGAGCTGGAAGGCCACGATTTCACGGCCGAGCAGATCAGGCGTGCCCGGAGGGCATACTACGGAGCCGTCAGCTATGTGGATGACTGCATTGGTCAGCTGCTGGAGGTGTTAAAAAAGTGTGGGCTAGAACAGGATACGATCAGTAAGTGGGACATGATTGCCCGGCCCTCTCGGCGAGTCAAGTATTCCCCGATATTGGAGATGCTCTCTGACGCCGTGTTGCCACAGTTCTGTTTTCCGGTGATCACGGCGATATGCTAGGCGAACGCGGACTTTGGTACAAGATGTCCTACTTCGAAAACTCGGTACGCGTGCCTCTCCTCGTCTGCAGCCCCGAGCAATTCACGCCGCACCGAGTATCCCAAAACGTGTCGACATTGGATCTCATGCCGACGCTGGTCGAGCTGATTGGCAGCAAGCTGGTGCCAGGACTGCCCATGGATGGTGTGTCATTGATGCCTCATCTGTACGGACAACCTGGTGGTCACGACACGGTCTTTGCGGAATACATGGGCGAAGGCACCGCGGCCCCATTGATGATGATCAGGAGGGGTGAATGGAAGTACATCACCTGCCCTGTCGACCCGCCTCAACTGTTCAATCTGCGTCACGATCCGCTCGAAGTGCAGAATCTGGCCACCAGCGAGGATCCAGCGGTACAAGCGATCATCAAGGCTTTTGAGCACGAGGCAACTCAAAAGTGGGATTTCACAAAGATCACCGAGGACGTGCTTCAGTGCCAGAGACAGCGAAGACTTGTCTGGAGCGCCTTGACCAAAGGTCGATTCGAGAGCTGGGATTGGAGAGGCGAGGATGACGGTCGCACAAAGTATATCCGCTCCCAAACGCCACTGGACGAGCTGGAACGCAGAGCGAGATTTCCTGTCTTTGAAAACATCCCCACTCCGACCCCAGCGACCAAGAATGGCCAAGTTAATGTCATTCAATCAAAGAGACTGGTTCAATTGGCGAGAGAGTCGGTTCACTAGCCGTGAAAGGTCGGACTCGATTGGCGTTCTGGAATAGCCTTCACGAGCGCGGCGCCGGCGGACTTTCAGTTGTGCTGTTCATGGCATCGAGATGATGATAAAAGGACGCGTCCAAAAGTCTCCCGAGCATTGTCAAAGGCGTCTGCGGGTGGATTGGTTTCGCCGCAGCGGTTGTTGTCCCAGTGGTCCATTCTGCCAAGCGGAGAAGGGAAGCAGAGAACGATGCCTTGTTTGCTTTTGTTAGAAAAAATAAAGTCCCGCAGGATGACGATGTATCTGACAAAGTCTCATTGATGCACTGCTTCCATTCATCACCACTGAAAATATGTTTCTGTGGCCGCTCTCTGCATTCCGCAGGTTCTATTCTTCTCTACTCTTCGGGTCTTGTACACCAGTGCATCCGAGAGCAGCATCTGTCTGCGAAAGATGAACTGCATGCAGGATCACGTTGATTCTCGGTGTGATCGACTCACGCTGTCCCAGCTTGGTCTCTTCCAAAAAAATATTACTCCGATGGCTATTTCAATAGCCCCCCATTCCTAATTAATGGTGGTGTGGTAATGTCGGGCACAAAGATTGTTGATCAAAGGAAAGACCGAACCGGATGGCATTGAGATGGCGGACATTCCTACCCTGATGAGCCAATGCTGACTTCGGTCAAGTCGCCACCAGGACATATTCAATTGCGTCCGTCATCCTAATTGAGAGAGTTTTGCGTCGTCTGCGTCGTGCGGTCGACGACATAATGCCTGGAGAAGAGGTCGTTCTGAATCCACCAGTACTTGTTCAGCGCCTTGAGCACGGCGACCTTGGTGTCCAAGTCCAAGGCCTCGACGCCCATGACGATGTCTGTCACGGCATTCTCGACCCAACCGAGTAAGAGATTGATATCTCGGTACTCAACCCAGAGCGGAGGTTTGTCCTTCCGGGTCTTGAGTCCCGTGTCCGTGGACCCGGTGTGCGCCTTGCCAACCTTGTCGATGTACGACCAGAAGTTGCTCTCGGGCGACCAATCACTGTTCGACACGAGCCGGACGAGGTAGCCTTTCAGAAAGTCCTTGCGGAACTTGACGTTAGGGTGATCTCGGTGCAGCTCTTCGGTCTGATATGATTGTAGCCCCGCTGCCTGGGCTGGCGCAAAGGCGGCGGCTGTGATGTCATACTGGAGCAGGTGGTCATAGACCGCGTCCACCACGTCGTTGACAATTGGGGCAAGGACGGGCTTGCAGGCGGCGATAAGGGGGCCATCTTTGGCGGGGTCGAACTGCAGGAAGTCTTGCAGATATCCCATGCGGGCAGGGAGGTGGTCCGATATCAGGACCCCGTCGATGTGCTGCATTGTATCTGTGTCTGTGGATCGGCTGGAGATAACAATGGCAATTGCGCTGACCCGGGGTAATCAGGGCTTGCCTCGGCGAGGTCATGCTGTTTTATAATGGACGAAGCACAGGACCACACTTTCCGCTGTGATACATCACGCTGCTATCTCCGCGGATGGGTCAGGATCTGCAAGCCACGGACAGTAGCAGGTGATAACAATGCTCGCTACATCGGTTGTGTGGCGTGCTGATGGAGCGATCAATCGCATGATGCAAGGGTTGGAAGCCTGATCGTGGAATTGAACTTGCTTACTTTTCGGTACGTCGCGTTTGGTTCTGCTACACGTGGCGTGGCGTGGAATGACCCTCTGACTCCGCTGAGTAATGTTGATAGAGGCATTCTGTTAAGGATTGCCAGTCACGTGATCAATAGCCTTCTGGTGCCTAGTGTTGCCTGTTGGATTTTAGCAGTCCAGTTGTCTATATAAAAAGCTGTAGATGAGGAATGGGGATGTCTAAGCAGCTGAACAGTTCAGTGAAATCAATCACGTGACTTGCCTCCAAACTTCAACAATTGCAAGGTTTACGTGTGAAAAGATTTGCTGAGTCTAGAATACAGCCTCCTCGTAAACTCACATGTTTCCTTACAATGAATCTGGAAAATAATCCAGATACCATGCCAGATCCGCATCCTCTCTGTGCTCATCCTGCGTAAACCCATTCCCGCTAAACTTGAAGCGATTCCGGCTTCTGTACTTGATGTCAAAGTCTTCCGGCCGCAATGTTTTGGTCATCTCATAGTAGTGCAGGATTGACCCTGGGTACAGCGCAGTGATTTCGGAGCCATCTAAATGATTCTTGTACCAAGATCGGCATCTCCAGCCAGGTTGTAGTTTTCAAGAACTCTTGGCCGTAAACATTCCAGTCCTCGACGGCTTCTTTTGTAACCTCCACAGATTTGATGTCCTCCTCTGCAATTTTTGACACCAACGTAAAATATATTCGACAGTCCAATCGATGACTGCAATGAGACTTCCGTGGCCGACCGGTGTGTTGGGGGATGCGCCAAGCCCTGGCGACCAGGCTGTATATCACGTGACTTCCCAGCAGTCTACGGGATTAGGAGCAATGGTTTGGTAGGACTGTGGAAAGAGGAAATGGGAAATGAATGAATTCTAAGCGCGAATAGTCTTTCACTACGTTCCGACTAGTCGTACTCAGCTCCAGCAAGCAGACTTTAGATGGGCCACCGTCGTGCCGCCCCTCAACGGACCTCTGAGAGGGGTGCATCTGTCCATTGCTGTAAAGGCCTATCTGCTGCCGATTCACCCGGAAGCGCTGATGTTCATATTTCGTCATAGCCATGTGTCTGTGGAAAGCTTTGCAACTACAGTTGGAGCACGTCCTGGAGTGTCCCCTACACATCATTGAGGAGAGCCGGCTGATAGCTGTGCCACGCCAAAGTAGCACTTCCGTCCAGTCCCCTCACATCAAGCCCTGCCGCCTCCTACTCCATTCCATCCATTGCTCACGTTGCTTTTTGCTTGTATCGAATTCGAATCCGCTCGTTGTGAGCTGCTGCCGATCGTGCGTCACATCCTTGAATATGGCCACCATGGGCAGCACAATTCCCACCAGTCTACCCGGTTCGAGAGAGTTCGTTTGCAAATGCCAAAGGGAGTCATCGCTTTCATTTGATCCAATACTCCACCCCACACTTGTTCGATCAGTGTCATCCTCTCGACAATCGCTGGTCTACTTGGCAAAGTGCAGATCATACCCCAACCATTTCCGGGCATTGACCTGCTCGGGATTCAAGCCAGGCCAGCCATAAGTCAGTGGGAAGAAGAAATACCAGCCATATATGACGGCGGCCAAGATGACGACGGTCGCTGCCCAGGTCGTGAGCATGCTTTGGCCTGCCAGTCTCTCCGAGGCAGTCTGGAAAGCCCGGCGACTCCTGTCCGAGGCCTTTGAGACAGCTTTGTCCTTTTTGGCCTGCACGTGAGCTTGGGCATCGTCGTCGATAACAGGTTCGGTGTTGAAGATGAACTCGATTAACGCACCGGCCACCAGACACGAGGCGAGGTGGGCGGGCAGGTAGTGGTGCAAGAAGAGCTGGCGACCCATGAGATAGAAGGGCAGGTAGTGCGCGGCCCAGCAGAGGAAGAAGAATCCTGTGCTGTTGTAAAGTCGGGATCGTGTGCCTAGGAACATCAGCATACCCAACCGGACATGATCATCGACGGCAGCACTCACGGCGGTCCAGGGCATCCACCCCCCGTCGCAGGCTGAGCTGGTCCGCGCCCCAGATGCCGGCAAAGACGGCCAGGAGAGCGGAGGCGATCCAATAGCCGATGGGGTTACCCAAGAAGTAGATCTGCTGCTTGGTGCTCTCCTGGGTCCAGAAGCTGACGCCTCTCAACAAAAAGGGCCACTGAAACGGCAGACTGGCATATGGATGGCTGGCCGTCAAGGCATTGTTGTGAAAGAACATGGAGCGCTGCAGTTCAAAGTATTTCTTCAGGAATGGAACGTGCTTGACCTTCTTCGGTTCTTTCACCAAGCGTGGCGAGTCGTCCGGGACGTTCGGGATGTCGTCGACATACCAGATATTGCTCGTCTGCTGCGAGTTCTTGTTACCATTGATCTCGGCCTGTTTGAAGGCCCAGTCGGGGAGCGGAGTGGTATGGGTCCACATGGCCACTTTGGTGGGAAAGTGGATCAGCTTGAATTGTCCCGACTTGGAGCGGAAGGGCTGGCGGGCCTTGCCCTGTTCGAGTCGAATCTCGAACAGGGTGTCATTGTGACGCTCACCGGCGGCTACGTCCAGGGGCACCGTGGTGAACTCTTGGTTGGTGGGATAATACGGCGAGGCGACATCGTGGGTGAGAAGGATGGTGTTGGTGACGACGTGGCGAAGCTTCACGACGTCGCCGTTCAAGACCGGTGCACCAGCTTGGGAGCCGTCGGGCTCCGGGGTATTCGGCAGAATTTGCCAGTGGTTGTTGGTGTCGTTGAAAGGGTATCCCGTGACTTGCTGGCCCTGACTGGATATCCGGCCATCGTCATATCGGAGCGGATATCGGTCGGGGTGGCTGTGTAAATAGACCTTGGTGTCTTTGTGACGCAGGGTGATGGTGTCATAGTACAGAATATCGACCGACTGGGCGTGCATGATGTTGTCGCTCAACGTCTCCTGGAACTCGGGCGTCATGAAGTCGTCTCCGGGCCCCGAGCGGGTCAGAATGGCAAAGTGGACCTGAAACCAGAAGAGGTAGAAGAGAAAGGGGATGATGATCAGGCCCACGGCGCGGGCGAAGAAATGCTTGCCAAAGGTCACCAGATCCAAGGCGCCGCCCTCCCGATTGATGTCCAGGAGGTCCCAGAGATCGATGAGGACGGCACAGCCGATGGTGAAGAAGGTGAACGCGCCCACGTACTTGGTGGAAATGACGCAGCTCATGCTCAAGCCGGTCAACAAGAGCCACTTCCACCACTTGCGGCCAAAGGGATTATGCCGTTGTTTGTAGAACCGGATGTAGAAGAGAACGCTGAGGGCCATGAAGAACACCAAGGTCGCGTCCAAGAGAATAAGCCGGGTCTGGCCAATGTGCGAGTTGTCAAAGAGGACGAGTCCGGCCGCCAGCACGCAGGCTGGTAACGAGTATCCCGACTCCCACATGATCAAGAAGACCACCACGACGGTGAGAGCCCCCAGCAGCGCCGGCAGTGCCCGGAACGCCACATAGGGAACGTTGTTGGCAATGTACGAGTCGCCGATGTTGTCGAAGAGAAAATGTCCGTCATAGCCGACCAGCCAACCGACGAGCGCGAAGAGGAGCTTTCCAAACGGTGGATGGACGTCGAAAAAATAGGTCCGTTGTAAGTAGAAAGAGGCAAACTCGTGGCCGTCAGCGGACGACCATCAAACGACGATACCAGAGCCATGTCTCACCTTGCCAAAATGCACCTCATCAAAGACCACCTCATCGGGGTGATTGATGCCGAAGAAACGAGTAGCGAATGCGAGAAGGGTGATGATGGCGAGCGCCAGCTTGTAGTCCCATTCCCTGGGCGCGGCCGTCGTGCTCGACGCGAGCAACTGGTCACCTGCCACCTCATTCTCCTTTTCCACCTTGCCGTTGGCCTTGGATTTCTCTTTGGCCCCCCTATGGCGGAGGGACGAATTCGGAGGAGAGGACATTCTGAGGGTCGGCAGCGCAGGGGACCTGGGGTGGTTCTCGGTCGAGCCACTCCACAGTCTGTGTCGTTGTACAAAGACAAAAGAAAAGAAAGATGACAATGGTCAAGGCATGGGTCAAGAAAGAAATATACAATTACTATCAAGTGGATGCAAATCCTCTTTGCATGCCACTGCACCCCTGGCCAAGTGTCCTCAACGCGTAGACACGCCATCGCGACCATTTTTGGCAGGTGGCCCGTGCGGTCTAGTTGACAAGGAGGTCCAAAAATTATTCGACAGTCTAGGACAATATGGGCGTGCTGTGAAAATGGATCAATTAGTCAATCGTCCCTGTCTAAGATGCTCAATGTCTCGAGTTCACGCTGAACAATACGGTCGAACTCTTCCCGGTCCATACCCGCGCTTTTGGCTAATCGATACATGCTCTTCATGGTCGTGCTAATGTGTTGTCGAATCGCGATTTCCGAGGCCCCATACCGTTCCGCGCTCTGTTCCAGTCGTGCCACCGCGTCTGATCCGCCTCGGGAAGAGGGCGAGGAGGGCACGGGCTGACTGACTTCGACTCCTTTCTCATCCAATTCCGCGCCAAAGGGCTCCTGGTATGGCGGTGGACTTCGCTCTGTCGGTTGCTCCGTCGGTCGACTCAGGAATGGGTGGAGAGCGGTCCCCCCGTTCACGGTCGCCGTCGATTCGGCCCCCCGATCATCCGCCATCTCTTCATCTGGATCATGGTTGTCCATTGCCGGCTGTACACTGCTATACCGAGCGTAGTAATCGGCTTCCGTCGCTCCTCCGCTGCCGCTCATGTCGACCGAGTGTTTTCGGGCCGGGGTCCGACCAGGCGTTTTGTCGTACATGGCCCAATAGTCATCATCGTCGCCCAGGACGGTCAATTTTCTGGCAGCATTGGTCACATCCGCGGCCTCGGCCTCGCGGAGCGCCTCCGTGACCAGCCGCTCCCGGGAGCTGTCGTTGGCGTCGCCAATGGAATCCGACCATGTTCGGTCACGGGCGAGATCTGTGTCGGACGGTAGCAGTTCGGCCAGTCTCCACGCGCTGCCTTCGTCACCGCCGGTACACCACAGGTACAGCGCGGTCAAGGGCCAGTCGGACAGCAGGATTTGCGCCCGCAGGGTCTCTTCGTCAAATCGTTTGTATTTGATACCCGCGATGTCTCCGACCTCGATTTCGCCCGACACGGGATGCGGCTCAAAATGAGTATTTTTCACCCTCTCCTTCAAGACGCTGGCCTTGGTGCGGTCCCAGCACAGCAGTGGTAACCAACCCTCATGCGAGGACGGGGACGTTGAGGAATGGAGCTGTACTCGCTGACGTAGTATGGGGGATAATAACGAAATTAGAGCGGGCGGGGGGCGAGGCGAGGCAAACGAGGTGGGTAAGCATGCCAGGAGAGGAGGGATGAGGACATGAGGATCTGGCGGAGGAATCAGCTCGACCATAGTAGCCGAGAATATCTCCGTTTACCGCTGAGGCTCTCCGTGGAGAGCTTCCAGCAAGGACCTGCTACCTCTTGCCCACGACAAAGAAGGGACCGGTGTATTTAACGGCAAGGTGGGTTGTGGGGGAGTGTGGTCCTGGGTGGAGGAGCTGCTGCCGGTGAATAAGAGCGATCGATCAAAATAGCATTCGGGGGTCATATTTCGAGGTAGACTAGGCTCGTAGAAGCATTCAGATCAGATCAAAACAGCCGCAGCTGATCTGACTAGGATGAAATCGCCCTCGGACAAGGCCCTGGTATGTTGCGCATTTCCTTTTGACCGACGCCCCGACGCGGTTCTCGGCGACGTCACGTTGCATTTGGGCTGATGGGGGTGGTCCTCTGACATGTGCTCCACTCATAGATTCTGGTCTTCCTTTCGTCCTTCTCCTGATCTAAATTGATCGTGTGGTGGGTGGAAGGGGTGGGACCGAAGTCTAGAGATAATCCATATCTTCCAATTAAAGCCGCCGTGTGCTATCCTGTCATCAAACGGTGATTGACCAGCCGCGTGGGGAAGGTGATCAACACCGGCAGCCCTGGCAGGCCTCACCTTGATCTGATACCTCCCGCATGACTCGCAAAGACCGAGTTCATGAATCACGGCAGCACGAAGCCGTCTCCCAAGGATGATCACTTCAAGAAGATTTGTTGGACCGTGGTGTCCTGGCTCTGACGAGTAAGAGAAATGGCTTCATCCAAGGCGGTGGTCACCATCACCACGGACGCAACGGCGTCTGGTACCGCTTTTCGCCCAGGCTCCGTTCAGTCGGACGTTCTGAGCAGGCCGACGACGAACAGCCCTTCTTCTGCTTCGACAGAGGAGGTGGACCGGTGGCCAAAGGCGGAAAAGGATCTGCGACGCAAGATTGACCTCCGGCTGTGCACCATCGCCGGCATCCTCTGTAGCCTGAACCTGCTGGACAGCGGCATCATCTCCTCCGCCTCGGTGACGAGTATGCTCACGGATTTGTCCTTGACGGGGGACCGATACTCGGTTGCAATCTTTATATTCACCGTCGCCTCCGTTGGTTGCCAGTTACCGGCCACAATCCTGATGCGGATGGTCGGCCCCCGAGTCTTTTTCACGGGCACCACGTGTGCCTTTGGCGTCATCACCATTTGCACAGCCTACATCACAACGTGGCAGCAGATGATTGTGTTACGGGTGCTGTTGGGAATATCGATGGCCGGGATCTATCCCGGGTTGACATATCTGATCTCGGCGTGGTACACTCGCCAGGAGCAACAACTGCGCTTCGCTTTCCTCCAATCGGGCGAGGTCATTCTCCTGGCGACGGGTTCGATCGTCAATTACGGCCTCAATCATCTCGACCACCGCGGCCACCTCCGCGGATGGCAGTGGATGTATATAGTGCAAGGTGCGATCACCGTCTTTCTTGGTCTGTTGACGTACTTCTGGATGGTCGAATTCCCCGAACACAGCCAGCATTCGTTCCATTTCTTGTCCGAGGACGAAGCTCAGTTGGCCATCCGCCGCATTCACACCGATCGCCGCGACGCAGGACCACCGGAGCCATTCAGCCTCTCGGGCATTCTGACGCATTTTCTCGATCCCAAGCTCTACGCCTTCAGCGTGCTCTTCTTCCTGCTCAACCTGGTGTCGACGGCGCTGTCGTACTTCTTGCCCATCATTCTCCAGGATGGGATGGGCTTCGACACGAACCATGCCATTCTTCTCTCCTCGCCTCCGTATTTCTACGCCGTGATTCCCGTCCTGCTTTCGTCCTATCTGGGGGACAAGTACCGCGTCCGGGCTCCCATAATCACGTTTAATGCCGTCTGTCTCATCCTCGGGTTTTGCATGCTCGGCTTTTCGACACAGGTCACGGTGCGGTACGTCGGAACCTATCTCGCCACCGGGGCATACGTCTCCAATTGGGCCGCCCTAAATGCCTATCAGGCAAATAACATAGTCGGCCAGTGGAAGCGTGCCACTGTTGCTGCGGCCGTTTCGGCCTGCAATGGACTCGGCGGGATCGCAGGCAGCTACATCGTCCGTTCGCAGGAAGCACCGAGATATCTGACCGCAATATGGGTCAGCGTTGGCAGCCACATCGTCATGGTCGCCGTCGTTTCTCTCTGTACGGTATGTTTTTGGATGGTAAATAAAAGAGCTCAGAAAGGCGAACGTGTGATCGAAGGAGTACCGAACTTCCGCTACACGTATTAGAATGGACGTCATGAGCAGAACAGGTTGAATCTTTGATCGATTTCCTCGGCAGCACAAATTTATCTATTAATGCCGGTCCGCATGGGATCAGTGTAGAGACTTCTAACAGGGCCACCTTCCAACCTGTGGTTCTCTCCAAAGCTAGCCTCGCCGCCAAGAGATCCTCCACTAGTACAATTTGAGCCAAATTATCAACAGCGCGTCTATGGCGCCAATGCTCAGTCTTTATCACTCCTCAAACCTACGGATGTTGACAGTCAGAAGCTACGTCGCAATGGGTCACTCGAGACCGTCCACATCCTCGCAACCGGCGTTTGCGGCCCTGGAGCCGCGTGTGCGGCATATCTCCGAAACGACGATCCGCAAGAAATGGAAAAGGCTCCCGCCCAGCTCGCAAGACAAAGTCAAACAGGTGCTGTTGTCCTTGAAACGCCAGAGTCGAGTGGGACAGAAATATCTCGACAGCAAGAAAATGCGTGGACTTGATGCGGCTGACATCGAGACCTGTGTGGAAGAGGTCGCGGACAAGTGAGCGGGCAATTCCACCACATAGAGGTACGGAACTAAACGCGTTGACAGGCTCATGCAAAGACTGCCGCGTATGCCGTTTCCGCCCAGCACGGACGAACAGCAATTCGATTTCGAAGCCACGCTTGATCGCATTGTAAGTTTCCACAGAATCCCAATTCAGTGTGAGAAGACGTCTGATCTCTGCGCAGCGCACGCTTGAAGACCAACTCACGTCCAACCTCCAATCCATGGCTCTGCTTCGAACACAGATCGCTATGGAGCAGCAAATGCTGAGGCAAGACAAAGCGGAGCTGAGTCAGCTCGAGGACGCACTCAAGTCCAGCGAGGCGCTGAGAAGGAAAGAGAGCAAGACATTGCACCCGCTGGCCAAGAACCTCCGGCCAGCTGGTGAGAAACAGGAGACTTCGAAAGGTGATGTGTATGTGAACGAGGGAGAGAAGGAATCCGGATCCGAGCCCATATCTGTCCTGGAACAAGATCTACAAATCAGACCGCTACTGAGCCAACTACGCAACCACCTAGGTAGCATGCGCAACAACACCAGCAGTATGCGACCAGTTGCCCATGCACTATCCGACGCGCAACACGCCCTCGATATATTCACCTATCGCACCCTGGACATGCAGCAGTATCATCTCCTGTACGGCCTTGAAACCTGATCAACAGCCCGGATTGCCTCAATATTTATCGGCTGAGGACGTACAATTTGTCCGCGAGGTCCCGTGGTCTGGTTGAGTTGGGCGAATCACGTTCTATCTACCGCACGACCATGTCTGTTATATTGTCTCATGTCATCAGGCTGGTCTGAGCAGAGCACAGTCACGGGGCAAGGGACGTCTCCGACCTCAAATATTTATTTTTGGGCCATGCACACGCATGCAGTATCAATGACCAACTCACATCAAAACGATTGATGTTTCATCAAGGTCTTCCTCTAACCCAAACATGTGTGTCCTGCGTGAACTGGATACGCTTCCTCCGTTAATTCCGCCGGCCTCTGATGCGCCGTTTGTGATCATGATCGCGATCACGGGGGCAGGCCTGGATGGTAAAAGCATCAGCGATTGTGGTATCTCAAAGCAAAGCATCATGGCATGTGTGACTAGGGTGTCGAGTCCACCTCCCGTCCCGTCCCGATCCGTCCGTTCCATCCCATCTCCCTTTGCACGTGGCCTGGTATCCTAGATTGGAGGTTCCATCGTGGCTCCTCCCTCACCTTGTCGCAAAAAGACAAGACAGCACATGTCCTTTCCTGTCTCTTCCCGCTCACATTCTGGCCATCTCCTGACGTGGCTAGCACTCTCTGTCAAAGCTGGCATCTCAATTTACCGAAATTCACCGGGGACGTGCAAATCACTGAGAGTGTGGAGGCTTGTACTTCTGTCGGCGTGAGTTTTGACGCCGGGCTCAGTCGGGGCCGTGCCGGCTGCGCTGGGTTGGACCAAGACGCCATTGTTGTCAAGCAGACTCTCATGGTGCACGGCATAACTGCTGGTCGGCGCCGTCGACACCGTGCCAGCGTCGGTGGCCGATGACGCGGTCGGCGCAATTGTCGAGCCAACGGTGTGCGCTTCGGTCGGAGAGTCGCTAATCGGTCGTAGTTGGGTCGGGTCGTCCACAGGCCCTGCTGTTGCCACAGAGATTGGCGCCGACGACAGGCCATACGGTGGAACAGCGGTGAGGGCGGCCTCCCCGGCACGGTGACTCTCTGGCTGCTGATGCCTCTGTTGATGGTTGACGACCCCGGCCCCGGCGGCGGCGCCCGCTGCAAGGGGTGCCATCCACTCGCCATATTGACTGGCTGTCTCGTGGTTGGTCGCCGCTCCCGCCGATGCTGGCACAATGCTCGGGTGGTGTCCGACTATGTATGAAGTGCTGGGATTGGCATTCACCGCCGCTGGTGTGTCGTGGACAGCGGGTGGGAGATCAATGTGCTTTTCGGCACCATGTGAAAAGGGTGCTCCGGCTGCTGCGGTCGCCGCGGCGGCAGCCTCTCGATCTCGTTCGTCACTCCCTCCGCTCGAAGGTGAGACCGGTGCTTGCAAACCTCGTGTGACATTGACTTCAGAGGGAAAGTGGCCGCCAGGGGCCGGGCGTTGAGGTCGCCATCCAGCATCGGATCGCGTGTCTTCGACACCGTGGACACCAGCCGCATCCAGCACGCCCCCTCCAGCAACAGCGGCCCCGCGGACAGCGGACTGCCCGCGCACGGATTGTTCCCCCGAGAAGGCCACGCGATCGGCTTCATCTTCCTCCAGCCCACCTTCTGAGCTGACGATGCTCGCGGCTCGGAGACTATTGCCCGACAGGGAGCGAGCATGTGTGCGGCGGACAAAGTCGTTTCGGGCCTCACCTCTCTTCTCGGTGAGCTCTTTGATGTCGTTGAACCAGGCCATCATGGTGTCGTGGGTCTCGGCTCGGAATACCCAGGCGTGTCCGCGGTGCATCGACCCCGTTTGGCGGCCTTTGAGCATGAACTTGTGCGACGAAGAGCCCGGCTCCGAGTGTGAGCCCAATTTTTGCTCTGGTAAGTATAAAGACATGACCGGTGACTGGAAAGCAATCCGATCGGCCGATTTAAATTCATGCAGATGCGTCGGCGACAAGATGTACCTGTCCCGGTTAGCGATCCGGCTGCGTCACCAAAAAATCGGGCAAGACCTACCAGCCCGGAGTATAATTCTTGAGATATTTACTCTTCCTCTCCAGCATTCCGCTTCGGACCTCGATCGCGGCGGGATGATCCTTGCCGGGGTATGTGATATGGGAGACCTGCCGAAGGGGCCTTCGAGGATCAACCATTTGGTCATTGCTCGTGACAAAGTCTTCCCATTCCAAGTCCTTGGCCAAGGCCAGCGGGCCTTCTTTCAGCCTCTCCGCCGTGTCGTAGTTGTCATCAGCTTCTCGCCGCAGCACGCCGGCGAGAACGTTGTAAGCCTTCTGTATCTCGCCGATCACGATGGACTCGAGTTCACGGCCAGAAGCTTCGAGATTCAAGTAGGCCTGTGGGTCGATCAGTAATGCGCATTGATGCCAATTTCGGACATACCCGATGTAGGTAGTTTTCTTCCTCAATCTGTCGCTCCACCTGTCGGTCGACGGCCATCTTGATGATGAACGGGTCGCCTTTACCGCTGGTGGCCGCAGCATCATGGTCGACCATTCCCAGCGCTTCTTGCAGCGTCCGGACCGCCTTTTTGGTGCCTTCCTGTTCTTTGTCGACCGAGTTCTTAAAGTCACCGGACAGGCTTTTGATCTCCTTGATTTTCTGCTGCAGGTCACTGCGAAGACCGGTCAACTGCATGATCACCTCGTTTTCCAGTTCGCGCGCCTTGTGGGCTTCGTTCAGAGCTTGCTTGTGGAAATCGCGCAAGATGTGTGTGGCATCGCCCAACCCTCCCGAGGTCAAAAAGTTGGACGGTATGGTCGTATTGTTCATCATGTTGGACGTCGACTGCAACGTCTTTGCGCGAGTGTCATATGATTTCTGTAATTCACGAAAATACGTAATCAGATCTTTCAACACTTTCCGCCAGGCTGTGTCGCCGTTAGCGGGCCCATGTCTGAATCATCTGACCGAGGGTTTCTCACCTTGAAACCGGGTCGCCAGCAGCTCCGTCGGGCTCCCCGAGGTCGGCACAGGACAGTAAAAGGCACTGTTGGATTCGTCCGTCTCGCCATATTTCTCCTTCTCCCCCAGCTTCATGCTTCGCACCGAGCCCGCATAGCTACTTCGCTTGCTGTTCGTTCGGCGCAAGCTCGCGGTCTTGTGGAGCGACGGTTTCTTTTTCAGCGTTCCCCCTCGTGCAGGAACCGCCAATTGTGAGCCCGACATGGGCGAATTGCTTCGGTGGAGATCGCCTGCCGTCCCTCCAGCGTCCACGTGCGTCTCGTCGAGGGGGTCGCCAGCTTGCGTCAGGACCGAAGTCTCACGCGGAGGTCCATAGGGTTGGTCCACATGTTGTGAAGGGCCTGGGACATGGGACCCGATGTATGATACCGGTCTCGGGCCGGGTGAGACAGAAGTCGGCCGGAGGCCTGACGACGATGCTGGATGGACCGAAGCTTCCAGGTGAACGGGCGGAACGGTGTGGCCGACAAACACGGGTGTCATCGGTCTCGACATGGAGTCGACCGTGATGAATGGAACGGAGAGCTGCTGTTTGCGGGGATCAAGGTTGCCGACAGGTCCAAGCTTCACCCGAGACCGTCTACGGCGATGGCAGCATCTCGCGGGTGACTGAGGTTGTGGTATGCTCGAGATGTGAGATTGACGATGTGAAGCGCGACGCCAAAGAGGAACAGCAGAAGAGCAGCAGCAACCGTCGAGGGAATTCCACGAGATGCGACGTAGAGACTGGGAAGAGATGACGTCGTGAGCCTGGGCGAGGCTTTCTTGTTCGGTGTGACCGGGAGGCAAGGTGGAGTGATCCCGCAGCAATGTAGTGGACGCCCAGCAATGGGAAGTGGTCAATGGGCGACCTCGATGGCGATCCCATCAATGCGTAATGGCGGCGCAGCTAGCGGCAACGACACAGTCGAGCTGAAAACATGCCCACCGTTCGCCTTCGCGGCAAGCTGGAACCCCCAGCTTTCCCCTCTTGGGCCCAAGAAACAAAAACCCGGCTCTGGTCGCCCCAGCGTGGTGAGCTTGGGAACTCCATCAGGCGAATCTCAGACCGTCGAGGGTCACCTCCTCTTTTTCCTCTTCCTCCTCCACCGACTGTTGCGATCCAATCCCCGTGCACGCGCCGCCCCAGTCAGCCATTAGAAAGCCCGCCGGCCCATGCTTTTTTCTTGCGCCATCTTGGGACATGGCGACAGCGCTGCTGGACGGCCTGACTCAGCAAAGACTCCACAAGGACGATCTGCCTCTGTTCATTCTCGATCAATGCTCCCAAATTGCAAGGACAAGCTGTCGCAGAGGATCACATCCTTGCAACAGGTCATTCAGTGACGATCAGTGACCCGCCAGAGTTGAGCCGTGACAATCCCGCAAATCACCATTAAACTGGCAACCAAGTTGGCGTCATATCCTGTTGCCGTTCGGACCGTGGGGATGACGAGGACTGTTAAGCCGGTCTTGCATCCTGGTTACAGCGCGGGCGAATCTTCTTTGGACATGCACCAACTCCTCCTTGCTAAACCGTAGGTTCCTCAGTCGATTGCCTGGCTAGTGTAGACAGGGACGATGTCGTCGGCCAGGAAAGCTCAACCTTTGCCGCTTGGCGTCTGGCCAAAGTCAACGTTTTCTGTCGAGACGTCTTGTATAATTCGACGGAGATCACGATACATTACACTACCCTGGAAGCTGGCTAATCATGAAGATGGCATTCTATGGACACGCCGCCATCAAGACTGCGAGATGTTCACTCGACTGGCCACAGAGTCGACAATTGGATATGGATACAGAATAGGCGGGCCGCGGTCATGCCCCCGGAGCAGGTTCGCCCTTGTAATATGGGTCCTGGATCTCAATACCATATTTCTCCTTGAGCCTCTGTTTCCGTCTCTCGTCATATCCAGGACCATAGATACCTATCCAAGGTCAGTGAGAACAGATGTTCTGGTGGAGGAGCCTTACCTCTCCCTTCTCCGATTTCATTGATGGTTTCGTTCAACGGCCTTCTGAACCTTCGTCGGATCTCTTCCTTCCTTGCCGCTTGATCCACCTGAAGAGCGTCGTCGTGAACGCCGAAAATGGACTCTCCCGTGTAGCTGGCGACACCCAAAGCGACCCCCAATGCCAAACCGCTGCCCAAGACGGAAGGCATCGATCGTCCTGAAAGCATGTCTGTCAGCCCCCTCTCGTGTCTCGGATGTCTTCTCAGGTGCCTTTAGCACATACTGGTCAATCCCACTAATGATCCTGCGCAGAATCCACCCAGGCTGTCATTGTACCAATCATTCCTTTCTCTCAGATTCGCCGACGCCGTCTTGACAAACTGATATGTTCCGCCCATGGCCGCTGTCTCCAGTTAGGACGCTGCGCGGATACCGCGGCGATCACGGCTCACCGAATAACCCAATGGTGGACCCAAAGCGCGAGAAGACGCCAATGGCTCCAATATTCTCTTTTGCAATCGTATTCTGTACCGCTGCCAGAAGAAGACCTGCCCCGCCCGTCATGGTCGCGGCCCTTGTGGCAGCACCGAGGGCATCCCGCGGCTCGTAGACCTCGCCAGGCTCTGGCTCGGAATGGTCACTCATCTTTGCAGCTTCAGGTGGTCTGGCGAAACAAGGATGAAGTCACCATGAGAGAGTCAGCTATTGTGAGTCCGAATGTCACAACCGGGAATCGTCGCGATCCTTCCGAGTGGTTGAGGATGATGTCTTTCAGTATGGCTACTGTCAAGATTGTCTGCAGCTCCAACGCGGAATGGAGCTTCCACCCAGCCTTGGCGGCGAACCTGCGCCCTCAGTCCATCACAAGTTCAAGGAAGTGGTGGTACTGTGCAGCAGGGCCCTGCGATTCATTTCATTGTTGTCAGGTCGAATCAAAGCAATTTCGCGTATATACATTTCCATTTAACCCGAGGCTGGGTTGCAGCATACTCCAAGAATTCCGCAACACTGTAACTTGCTCGGCGTCCTGCGTTATTACTGCTGCCTTTTTGTGGACGTCCTTCCCAGTAGATATTCAAAGGCTTTGCGATCTCCCTCTTCTTAATCAAAAGCAATAGATCAGCTCCTTGCGACCGAACAAACGTGCTTCTCATCCATTTGCGCACCTCGTTGCTGCTGGCATTAATTGCCGGCACGCTTCCCCTTCCAACCACCTTGTATGGCCGGCGTACAAGCAACCATCCGGACCTTCATTGCGCCAGTCAAGGGTTCAGGTCAGTTCTGCAGAAGAGCTTACGGCTGATGAACAGAGATAACGAGAAAGACAGGTCGAAGTCCTCCCGCATTCCTCCAGGATCTCACACTCTATGATCCATGGCAGTCGAATCCACCGGAATTCAACCTCCTTCGAGACTCGCCTCTCAAGTTTGTCCATGGACAATGTCTCCGCGACCTCATCCCATCGAGTAGCTGCCGACATGTCTTCTATCTCAAGCCGAAACAATCACAAGTTCCGTTGCAGGATGAAAGACCGGGGCCCGACACCATATGGATCGTGGCGGCCTTCTGTTCACGATGCCGATCTCATCTCCACCTCAAAGCCGATTTTCGAAGCCGGCTCGAACACGGAAACACACCCTGTCCCAATGCTGATCGACCGCTTCACCATTTGGTCTTCTCCAAATGGCAGGACGACCTGCAGAAAGACTTATGGTCGAGAAGCCATCCGGACTCTCAGGACCAGATCTTTACCTATGAATGTTCGTCGAGGACATGTTCAGCGATCGTAACGGTCCGACTGAGCCGGCCAGTGTTGAACCAAGATGACATCCATACCCTGGTCGACAAGGACTTGCTTCGCCAGCGAACCGAGGAAGCATTCCAGACGAAGGAGGGCAACACAGAGGGGATGAAACATCCATTACCGATTGAGGTCTTGACCGATCTACGGGCATATATCCGGAACGCATGGAGAGAGGAGCCGAGGTTCAGGTCAATCAATCTCTCCAATCGAAGATTCATTGTCAGGTTCGGCCCAGGAGGCAGCGCATGCAAGGACGTCCTCGAGAATCTCGGTTTCCGGTTGAAGGTATGTCAAGAGAGTTTTGAGTCTCTTCTATTCGACCCCTACTCACGTCTTTGGTAGCCTGGGGAGTGCTGGCAGGTCCCCGAACCCGACCTCAAAGAATCTCCGCCGCTGGAGCATCCTGTGAACCTCTTCTTGGACAACGTCGAGCATGAACTCAACGCTCTGATTGTCTCTCGCCCGAGTGAAGAGCGTCAGCAAGCCCAGGACAATACCACCTTGATGCCCGCAGAGAGGGAACTGGCGCGCGCCCTCGGTTGTCAGGATTGTAAGTTGTTCCTTGGACGTCCCGAATTGTGACAAATAACTGGATGCAGACGACACCATTGCTTCAAGTCGAACGAGCCCTTTTCCACCCGAGATGCGCACTGCGTGAGTGGAGAAGCTCATTTTCGTCCACGGCGCTGACAGTGGGACAGACCCTACACCGGCCTGGGCATTCCGATGGACATCGCTGATGAACTGGTGGTCGACTATTACCGCTGGCAACTTGACACGGATTCTGGCAACGCGCCGCTTTACCTGAGTTTCTTGCGTCAAATTGCCGCCGAGCGACAGAGTGAGATGCTGGAAACCGAGCTCGTCCTCGAAAGGTCCAGGGGGCGATTTGACACTGAAGCTCTGAACGAAGCATACGACTATTTCGGCTTGAGACAGCATGAAGGCCCCATGGATGATGACTACATCCTTGGAGTCTTCTCATCCAGGCTGGAAGACGCTCGTGCTCACGAGCACGAAATGCGGGAGTATCTGCGCATGATTGGCGTGCATCGCAACAGCCAAAAGATCATCGACACTGCCGAGAATTGTAAGTGGTGGCGACCGCCTTCAACGTCTTCATCCTGCTAATGACCTCTCCAGTGCTCAACACGTATGACCAGGCTTTACGGTTCCTGGATGCTGAACCGACACAGGAAGATGAACACATCCAGGCGTTGTTTGCGGTGAAGGTGCGTGAATCCGAGTGCGCAAGCCCCCCTTCCGGACTGACCTCCTCTAGGTCAACGACAACGAAGCTCTCAGGGAGCAAGCGGTGAAAGCGGTGCAGTTGATCGCACAGCACCGAAAGAGTCGGTTTCTGTCGGACTGGATTGATCGAGGCTTCTCGAATGAGCTGCAAATGGATGCGGCCGAAGGATATCAGGCTCTCCAAATCAATAACCGCCAGATTGACGACGATCTCATCATCGCTCAGTACGATATCGCGGTTCTGGAGAATCCACAGAGCGTCGATTATTACAACAGAGCCTTGGCTGCCATCGCCACAGGGAGGAACAGCACGGCCTTGTTGGACCATCTGCATAGCCGGGTGCCACAACCACAAGGCGCCGTGGACGAACCGGTCGGCCTGGAGAATATCGGCAACACTTGCTATCTCAACAGTCTCCTCCAATTTTTGTTCACCATCACCGAACTGCGCCGCATCGTCCTTGACTTTGACAGTTACAAGATGAGTCTTGACCCGGCCAGCATGCTGGGTAAGCGAGTTGGCCAGCGCAAAGTCTCTCTGAAAGAAGTGCAGACAGCACAGAAATGTAAGTCAACGACGTGGCGGTTGGATTCGTATGCTAAGAAACATAGTTGTTGAGAACCTGGCATCATTGTTCCGAGGCATGATCGAGACTCCACAATCATCCATCAGACCTGAACAAGAATTGGCCCGGTTGACCCTGGAAACAGAGGGCGTGAAGGAGAGAATGCGGCGGAAGTCCACAATGAGAAGCGATCGGCCTAGCCTGGGTCAAATTGACGATCGACCTATTCTGGGCCCGGTGCAATTGTCAGACTATCCAACAATTGACGGTCCGGCGGTGCCGATGGCTGTGGCAGCGGACATAGTCTCCGCCCCTGGAAATTCCTTGGATGGAACCATGGCTTCAGCCCTTCAGACCGGCAATTCGAGTGGCGGAGAGCAGGAACGCTCCGATACCGAGACGTTAGGCCTAAGTGACAACTCCAGCGAGGCGACCTTGGTGTCCCGGCCAGGAAGTGACAGCAGCCCGCCTGCCAATCTTTCCATGGACGATGACCATCGACCAGGAGTAGTACATGACGAGGAAGAAAATCTTTCTTCAGCCCAAGCGGATGCACCGACAAAGCCTTCAGATGTGGACGATCGACAAACAGACGCGGTGGCCCGTCTTTCACTCTCCAAGGCGAAGGCACCAGCAGGCGCGCTTGCCAATGGCACCGAGTCGCGAGGAGCCGAGCTCCAAGAGGGACAAATGGTGTATCAGCCTCCTCCCGGCAAACCTCCTCCAGTCCCCCCGAGAAAGCCTGTGGAGGCGACCAAGTCGACACTGGAAGAGTACGCCCGCCAACAGGATGTCACTGAGGTGATAGGGCATTGCTTGTTTCAATTTTCCTGTGCCATTCGTCCCACCGGCTTCGATAAGACGGGTGAACAACTGGACGAAGTGCACGACCTGTTCTTTGGCCAGACCATCAAGCACGCCCTTCAAGAAAAGGAAAGTCAGAGCCCCGTCCAATTTCTCAACATCATCACGCGTATCATTCATCAACCGGTGGACATCTATGCTGCCCTCGATAGCGAATTCGACCTTCAGAGTGCCGAGGACGGGTCGAAGACATTCCTCTCCGTGGCACAACTTCCACCCGTACTCAGCATTGCCCTGGACCGGGCTTCGTGGAACAACGACACCAAACGGCAGGAAAAGCTCAACCACCATGTCGACGTGCCCGAAACCATTTTCATGGACCGTTACCTCGAGAGCAGTCCTGATTCCGAGCAACTGCAACGACGAGAACAGACCTGGAATATCAAAGCAGAGCTGTCCGCCCTCTCCGCCCGGCGGAAGCTCCTCGAAGAGAAACATGCAAGTGGTGGCCTCTCATCTTTTGATTTCCCCTCGTCCATGTCGGCTAACCTCGGAGAGCAGGCTCAAAGTCAAGACGTCCCAACTCTTCTGGAAGATGCCAAATGCGCTCTCGAGCACTTGCAGGCTGAAGTCCCCGAAAATAGTCTCGGAGGAAACCTCGACATCAACCCCAACCTCATCGCCACTCTCGGACTGCTGGCCGAAGAAGCGCGAACAGAGCTGGACGGTATGCTCTTTGGTACAGTCAAGAGCCAGACATGAGATGCTGACCTGGTTGTAGCAATCAGAATGCGCATGGACCATCTCCACCAACAGATCAAAGAAGCATTCGTCGACATGCGGAAGCACCCTTATCGACTCCACGCGGCATTCTTCCACCGGGGCACCGCCGGCGCAGGGCATTATTTCGTTTACATCTACGACCACAAGAAGGAGATATGGCGCCAATACAACGACGATCGTGTTCGCACCGTCCATAACCGAAATGAGATTTTTGGCCGCCCGTCACAGGACCAATGGGGCCCGCCCCCCAACCCATACCTTCTGGTGTACGTTCAAGCGGACCGCATCGACGAACTGGTGGAAACCGTCAAGCGAGACATTGTGTATCCGCCTCCCGACGAACCGCCACCCTTGCTACCCGCAAGGAACCAGATGAGCGAAATGCCTCCGGGCAGCCATGGCGCCGCAGATACCGAAATGACGGAAATCCTTGTCCAGGGCATTGGCGGTGAGCAGACCCAAATTGTTCCCGTTGAATATGCAGAATCAGAGTCGGAGCACATCGAGGACGCCCTACTCCTTCCGGAACCCTTGGTCAAGAAGGAAGGTACTTGGGATGATAGCGAGCTGATGGTCGACAGGAGAATCGGGTGGTGACAGTGATGACGGTCCGAATCCCATGATCGAGCCATTTTTATGACAGCACGGCCAAGTCTCTCGTCTTGACCTGTCTCGCCATTCCTCCTGACCTCATATCGTACAGACAGGGTTATGCACACACACCCCTAGAAAGATGGATCCCAACTAGACTACGGCATTGCAAGCAAAAGTTCGTGGAGCCAGAGGTGCAAGGTACTATGAGCCTATCTCGGTGCATGGGGAACCAAAGAGTACCGTCCAGGCGGAAACAGTGCCATGGCATGGCCGCGAGTCTCAGACGCTCCCCTTGGTCTCGAACAGATTCCGTATTCGTCCACGCTCAAAATGCCGCTATCATCTACATTCGATACTACAACTTCTCGGTTTCATTCGAATTTTGTCTTCTTGACGCTTCAATTGGGGTTTGCATGGGACAACAGAGACAAGACAATCCAATACCTTCTTTTCATCTCGAAATGTGATTATTACCTCTCATCAAACGGACGGGCTACAGTTCTTTGTCGGCAACCTAACTAGCACAGCGTCGAGGACCGACGTAGGTAAATCATAGGAAGGAGTTTTGGCACCTTGTAGCTTTTCCTTTGTGCCTGCTGTTCATGCCCCTGCGCCCCTCTTCCTCGACCGTGTTGCCCAAGCTCAACGGGTGCGTTTCAGTCCGTCTCTACAAACAGCATAGGCCCAACACCACTGCTGTAGTCCGAAGATGATGCCTGCACTCTCGGCCAGCGCAAATACATCCAATCATGTGGCGACCCCTGTCTGGCAGCTGTGAGTGCTCGGATCAAGTATTGCTCCTGGAGGAGGCAACTTCCTCAGCAAGCTCTGGAGAGTCCACCTCAGTTGGCAGCTTAGAAGGCGCTTTAGCAGCTTAACTGGTCCTCTTCCAGCCTTGCTATATTCGCCTACTCTGTTTCGCAGGTTCGCCGCCGGCCAGCACACTATTTGTCTGATCCGAGCCACATCCTCGCCCTCAAGATACGTCTTTTGTCCTCACAATCAGTGCTGTATCCTATGCTCGATTGCAGTGGCTGCATACTGGTGATGTGCTTCCTTGCGACAATCTTCTTCCATCCTCTGGATCGGGCCCCACTTCATCGTCAGAACACCCAGCTATCGCTCAAGTGGTCAGCTCGAGGATCGGTGAAAGAAATTTGATCTTCGACTCTCACGCCGTGTTTCTCTTGGCACCGGATTTATTCCTCTTCTGCCTTACCCTCCTCTTCTTGCTCTGCTTCCGACTAGAACTGCTTTTCTGACCATCATCTTGATCCGGATTGTCCTCGTGCGGACGTGGCAGAGCTCGGGAAGTCTGATTGGTACAGTCCCCCGAATCCCTGGCGGCCTCAGATCTGTCATCGGCGGGTAACTTGTCACTGGAGTCAACCCAAGCATGGGAGCCCCTTCGAACCGGGAGTTGCTTCGCAGCGTCTCGTCCGGGTTCAAAGGAGGCAGATAACGGCTGGGTCTCAGTCCCTCCAGGGCCATCAGGCTGTTGTTGCCTTGGTCGATACCTATCGACGGGAGGTGGTGAGCGTGATCGTTGGCGCCGCGGTCTCGCTGCGACCTGTTGGTAACCATCAAACCGACGTGGGGAGACTGATCGCCGGCTGCCTCTATCGGGACCGGTGAGGGCTGAACGAAAACCCGGTGATCTCGATCTTCGACCTCCAAACGAGTCGGTGGCGTACCAATCGTTCCGAGGGCGACCACGATATCTGCGCTCGTCCGAAGGCGCCTCATATCGATCATATCGGCTCGTGGGCCCGGGTCCGGGCGAACCAGAGCGAAATCGAGTAGAGTGTCGGAATGTGAAGGTGCCTCGCGGATCTGCTCGCGCAACCTTTGGACCCAAGAAAGAAGCCTCGTCATCATCCTCGCTACTGTCCTCAGCTCCTGGTACTCCGGCTTGATGACGTCCTGCGTGACCTTTTAGTTGAATCCCTGGTGGTCGCATGCCCCGGTTCTCGGCCTCGATTTCTCGAGCTTTGGTTCCCCGTTCGAGGCTCATGTTGGTAATGTGCGCGGGAGGGATGGATTTCAAGGACCATCTCGCGGCGCTTGTTCGGTCTAGGTCTGGACAATCGCCGACGAGGTGTGACTTGCTTGCACAGATGCAACATGATATCCACAGTCTCGTTGGGCCATTGTTCGAGGCCGTTGGGAAAAACCGGTGAGGACATGTATCCTCAAAGTGTTTGTAGGACCCGCAGAGATCACAAGGGACCGTGGTCACCTTCATTTCAGACACACACGACTCGGCGTCATGTCCTCGCTCGCGGCATTTGGGACAGCGACGGTTCTCCGGACACAATCGGCTTGAATGTCGGCCTTCACAGTGCGAGCAATGTGTTTCTGTGCACGCGTCCGACAGATGGCCTTCTTCGAGACACGAGAGGCATGTGACGGGGCGATTAAGGTCGATTTGGTCTCGATCGAGGTGGAACAGAGTGTATTTGACTTGAAGCTCGAGTTGGTCCGGGTCCAGATCGACCAAGCGTAATCTGCGCGGATGGGTGCTGCCGGTGGCAGGCATAGCAGAGGCAGATGAGCGATCATTGACCTGCGGCAACTCGGTGTGAGCGTCTCGTTCGTCACTCGGTAGGGAGATTGTTTCATGAAACCCAGTTCCCACGCCGCCAGATCCCTGTTCGGCTGCTTGGTGATTCGAGACTCGACCTGAGTCTCTTTCAACACTGTCCTGGCCCTCGACATTCAGAACCATGTCATGACCAATATCAGAATCCTCCATTTCGTCGTCAGAGATCTCAATGGCATCGTCTTCGGATGTTTCTAAGCTTGGAGTCAAGCTGGGGTGCCTCTCAGGTTCCCGATCATGATACCCTCTCGGATTTGACAAGGTGGTCCGGTCGACACCAAAGCCAGTTGCCAGACGATTCTTGCCTAAATTGGGACCGCCCGCTGAGGCCATGTTGGACCGATCGCCGGAGCTGTTAGAACTCACCCGAGGTTGGTACGGCACAGAGATATGGTCACTGCGGTGGGAATTTGTTCCGTCGAGTGCAAGGAGATCAGAAGACGTTGATAAGGCGATGCCCGTTGAGACCAAGTCACCACTGTTTTCACTCGCTAGACCTGGTGGTTTGGAACGCTTGCTTGACGAAGAGCGACTGGAAGAAGCGCCTCGACCAGCCGTGAGGTTGCGCTTGGTCCCGACTGAAGCAGTGCGGGACTCACCGTCATCATCATTATCATCATCTTCCATTCTTGCGCGCGTTCAGTGTGGAAACCGTAACGGTGAGTCGCGACATGGAACGGCCTAAAAAAGAAAAATGTGGCGGTGGCGCGACGAATAAGCTTCGGCGGCCGTGGTCGTGTTCCAGGCCGCGGTGGAGTTTGCATAAGGGCACCTCAGCACATACAGTACCTTACGTAGGCAGCCTCCTTCTCACTCATCATCCAACCCACTAGATTCTCGTGGCCGGATATCTTTGACAGCTGCCTGCACACATATTGGAGCAGTCTTTGACCCCTTACCTTGGTCGATCGTCTGTTTTCTCCCAACAGCCTCCTGTCCGATCTGGTGCTCGGGCTCCGTGAACGAACGCGAGGGTTCCGTTTTCTTTTGGTCAGCCTGTCGGTATGATGGTGGAACCGTTCCCTATTCGGTTGCTGACTCTGTCTTGCAGGCCAAAATTCCTCGTGTTAGGCATCTTTCGGCGTCGACTTCGTCCTTCATGACCTCCCAGACGAGTCTCCACCGGACCATCTCCTTTCAAGCCGATGTCCACCTTGCCCCTCCTGTGTCGTCCGACGATCCCAATATGACTTCTGGAAAGGGTGGCCGAAGAAGAAGATCTAGCAGCCTCATCTACCAGGAGCCACCGGAGTCGTTAGAACAAATCAGCGACCAGTCAGCGCTGCCTAACCTCAACTCACAATGGGTCAATGCAAAAGGTGGGTCCAGACGGAGGTGCCTTCGCGCAGAATATCCCTCGTACCATCCGACCGAGACTGATTTCGAGTAGGAGCATGGACGATCCACCCAGTCCTCATCGTTGGTCTCAAGATCCTATTCGACATCATCCCCGGCGTGACGCAAGAAGTCTCCTGGACTTTAACCAACATCACCTACATGTTCGGCTCGTACCTCATGTTCCACTACGTCCGCGGAGTACCCTTCGAGTTCAACGGCGGGGCATACGACAACCTCAACATGTGGGAGCAGATTGACAATGGAGACCAGTACACACCGGCCAAAAAGTTCCTGTTGAGCGTGCCCATTGTGCTGTTCCTCCTGAGCACACACTACACCCACTACGACCTCACTTACTTTATCATCAATTTTCTGGCCTTGATGGCCGTGGTGATACCAAAATTGCCGCAATTTCACCGCGTCAGGATCGGGCTCTTCTCCAGTCCGCCGGAGGACTGATTGGAAAAACAGGATGGTCTTTACAGGATTTGCAATGCCGTGTATTCTTAACCCAGGCTCCATGCTTTCGGCTCTTCTCTGTATTTGCCGTGTACTATTTATAACCAATTACAGCCTGGCTTGCTGCAAACATTTCTCCTCCTTGGTTGATCTCGAAAAAGAAACACGGCTGGCACGTGCTCACACGTTTTCTGTTTTCGAAATCTCAAATGCTCTATAGGCTCGGCCAAACTTGTTCGTTGACGTTTCTGCCGACCAATGCTGCCTCAGAGATCCTGTCCGGCCGCTCTGAGACCTTCCAAGTCCAAGACACCACGTAGAGTCATGACTCCATTGCCCGGTGAAATTCGACAACCAAACTACTCATAACATGGTGGTTCTTGAATCGATCAAAAACACTTGCTCTAGCTAAAATTAGCCTACAGGTACTGACCATCTACACAGGCACTGCTTGTAGATTATCAGGCATGCCACGTCGCTGGCGACCTTGTGTCACGTGACCGATGGTGAACTGGCCTGATGCACAGGTACTAATATTGGGTCATCTCCTCGGATTTTGACTTGCAAGGTGGTCATGGCTATATGAAGGCACCGCGATGTTGATGATAGAGAGTCAATGACTAAGTGGGCGCGGAAATGAGTGAGCAAATGCACAATGCAACCAGTGAGCTTCAAGTTTGTCTCTGCCGTCGAGTAGCTGCAGTATGGTATCGAGTTGTTCTCCAGTCGTCGTTATAAAACAACGGCCAAAAGGATAGGACATACGTCACTCGTACCGCGTTGCCTGGCGCTTTGTACTCCTGCTTCAGCGCGATCTCATGTCCTCTTTGTTTCTGCGCTGGAAAGCAAATCCATCTTCCGTTTGTGTCGACAGCAATACAACAGGATCAGAAGGACAAGGAGCACCAAGGCCGCGATCCCTCCGACGACGCCACCGGCAACGACTCCAGCGCGAGCTAAGGCCGGCTTTGGAGAGTCGGGATTCAGTTTGGTGCGAGCGGTGGAGGATGGGTGAGCAGCGTTGCTGACGGTGGTCGAACTCTCCGTAGTCGCGGTTGGAAGGGGAATAAGAGTTGTGGAAATTGGTTCAGTCATGGATCCAAACGAAGGCGAGACCATGCTCCTCACCTGAGCTGCGTCGGAGTGAAGGTCCATGGCCAAGTCGGCCCGCTCTGCCCCAAAGACTCGCTGTCAAGGCTTGAACAAGGTCCCCTTGACGAACAGGAGTCGTCCGCAGTTGTCACAGTCTTGGTGTTGGAACAAATCTCAGAGCCGGCGCTCCCATCAGGAAAGTCGAAACAGTGTCCCGTGTCGCACGGGTCGTGTGGACAGCACCCTGTATACGAACCTAGATAGCATCGGAAGTAGTTTTGGCCCTCTGGGCATGTGCCATCTTGTCGACGACGTTGAGAATGCATGTGTTTTTCTCCAATCTGAACTTGAGGGTCGATAGGAGGGATACATAGAGAAACAGGCTTGAGAAGGAATTTGTGCCTCGAAACAAAAGAAATGATCCCATCCACTGGACAAGGAGCGGTCGTCACCTACCGAATGCGGAGATGATGGTCCTGTTGAAGGATCGATCGAAATGCCCTGATCCTTTGTCATGCTGGATGACGATGCCGGGAGTGGTGCTCTCAAACAACGCGATTGTGAAGAGGAAATCGAGTCATTTCCGTGATAGAACTCTAATGTTAAACAATGTCATTCCACTCCAGGGTGGCCTTGGATTTGTATCACACAGCGGAGTGGCGACCATATTGGAGGAGGGAAAAGTGCCCTCCGGCTAAATCTGCTTCCTGTCCACAGTATGTATTAGCTTCGTCGTGTCGATGTCGACAGAAGTTCAACCACGGGCAAACTTTATCAACAGCCGAGGGAAAACGTCGGTCCAATGATGTGGGCCAGATGACATTGGTGGAGTGCGTGGGAGGTCACTAGCGATAGAGAGGGGAGCGGGATGCTGAAGGCATCAGCTTGGGGACAATACTCCTGCATGCTGGACACGCTCTTCTCGTGTCTGAAGTTTGCCAACGTTATACGCCAAAACTGGTGCTTGGGCCGTCCCTCTGCGCCAGTTATCTGTCATGTGTTGTACGTAAAGGTCCAAACGCCACAGCGCCAGCTGTAAGCATCTTTAATCCTCACCCCTGGCTAGCTATCTTGCTGGGGCCGAGATCCGAGATCTTCTGCTAGTCTTGAGCGACTTTAGGGTCAGACATGCCTCTGCTATTTGACGCAGATCTAGGGAATGGAGATCTAGTCTGTCGACGCTAAGGTCAAAAGTTGCCTCGTCCTCGGCCATAAAAGTGGTGATACGCTAGACATGTGAATTCAAGCAGTACGAGTGTATAACTTCGTGGCGCTGGCATGCTGGAGACTTTAATTGCTCCGCAGGGCTGTCCAAGACCGTGTTTGGTGGCAGCCACCAACAAAGCGTACCAACCACAAGAGTCCATGCACGAAGACTGTGCTGAAGGAACTCAGGTATAGGTGCCCGGCCTTGCGGAGAGTTCCTGCTTACGGCCGGTAAATGGCCTGCCAGGCCGTGGGGAGATGCTCTGAACCCTGACAACAGGTGTGGGATGGGAGCGGGACGGTGCCAAGCTGGGGATCTGCCTCTGCTCCCCTTGTGATGGAGCGCCGTCAATTCGCCTATCTTTGCAGGATGCAGTAGCAGCAGATACTTTGCCTCTTTCAGCTCGTGGGCGGCAGGGGCGGGAATACGACGAGGACGGTCATCAGGTAAGGGAATGACAGGCGCAGCTCAAGCGCAAGCCTCGCGCAGCGCCAACGACGCCATCGCGCCAGAGTCAGGTACAGAAGGTTGGCGCCTGTTTGGCGCCTCCAAGCTGGACCGGAAACGAATTGCATATGGCGGTTGAAGCCAAGAATCGAGGGATCGGGCATTGAGGTCGAACGAGAAACGTGCGCGGTCATGGCCATGTACAGGGTGCCAGCGACGACCATTACTCCGTCGGAGACGGTGCAGCCGTGTTCCTGTCTATGGCACGGCTGTGCCCGTGGTTTCTGATCGAGTGTGCTTGCATTTGATACTGAGGACAGCGATGAGCAACTAATCGCTGCCACGTTCAAGTTGGGTCGACCGGACAATGCAGCGCCACTGGCCAGGAACAGCAACGCGCAGCCACGTCGTCGTATCACAGCGGGCGACAAGCGTCCTCCTGAGTTTTTGGAAGACAGATCCACCCGAATACGGCCATAAAGGAGTGGATCCCAAGTTGGCGGTGCAACTTTTGACGTACAGCGACATCCTGTTGCTCCTGTACTCATGCTACTGCGCTCCACGCTGTTGGTTCCCCTTTCGGGCCGCCAGACACCCACCCCTGTCATACCTCGAACCAGATGGCAGCAGCGCGGGATTGAGATGGAGCTGATCGCACAGGGACCAAGGCTGCAGGGATGCATCTGCAAAGTCTGGTATGGCTGGCGTTGCAGCTTGGTCCAGGTACCGTTTGTTGGCCCGTCCAGCCATGGATAAACCACGTTGATGTCCCGGCCCCGCCGCTCGATCTTTGTCGTCCTCTGCTGTGAACTTTAATCGCAGACCGTCTTACGGATGGGTTGTCGCTCCCTACCCGGTGGGTGTTGTACTGCTGTCCACTCTCTGCTGTGTGCTGCCTGGCCAGACCGGGCTCTGGATTGCCACTGCCAGAAGCACCGTTCACTGACCTGCCACTGAAAACAACCCCATCATCTCTCGCCAGACCTGGACCGCTAAACTCGAACTTGCGTATATTCCGCTCAACGTCAAACATGGTCCTCTCGTTGACCTATCGCCGTCCGGCCTATGTTCCCCCTTCCCGCTTCTCACTCGACTCGGAGAAAGGTGGCAAGATCGAGTCTATCAGTTCCGACACCACCAGCGTATATGGGATCCCCGACGCCCTGTCGTTCGACAGAATTGTCGTTGGCGGAACTTGCTCTGTTCGTGCGGCCCCTTGTGCTGTCGCGAGGCTCGCCAAATGCTGACCGCTCCAGCCGGTGACCGCGCGTGAGTTCATGGATTTCTTGATATACATCGAGCATAACGCAGAGAATCTACAATTCTATCTGTGGTACAAGGATTACTGCAGGCGCTTCGCCCAGCTTCCAGATCGCCAACGAGCCCTGTCGCCCGAGTGGACGCCGGAGCCGGCGTTGCCTGAGAAGACCACGACCGACAAGGAGAAATGGCCGAAGGAGATCTCTGCAGAAACGGCGGCCGTCTTCAAGGGCACTGGTTTCGATACCACGGTCAAAATCACCGGTCGTGAGAATGGCCAGAACCCCTTCAGCACGCCTCCCCGGACGCCATTCCACGATCCCGACAGTGTGACACCTTCGACCGTCGGATGGAGCGAAAACGACTCGACCCTCGGCCACGGTCCAGTTGACTACAACAAGAAGGCGGCGGCGGCGTTTCAGGAGGTCGATGCCATGCAGCCATGTCCGTCTCTCTTCCTCGAGCGAGGTGACGGCCAGCTAATGTGTCACAGTCACGATCCAACCATTCCGGGAAGAAATCTTCCGCATCATTGCCATCTACATTGCCGATGGAGGTTCCAGAATGCTCAACTTGTCCTGCAAGGAGAGAACAGCTGTTGTGAAAGCCTTGTCCGTCACTACCCACCCCAGCGCGTTCCACGACGTCGCAGCAACGGTGGAATGGACTCTTCGACACCAGGCACATCCCAATTTCATTCGTTGGACCATCTGCAATAGCAACCCTCCTCGACAATTAATGGCACGTGTTCTTGGAATCAGCACTGTCGTTGCGGCCATCTTGTACGCCATTGTCATCACCCTCAGCTCCGCCAACCGTGGGTGGAGAGCCTTCGCCTTTATCGGTCTTTTCATCGGCGTTGCCGTGCTTTTCGCCGCATGGAAGGGCATGTGTGTGGTGAGTCGGTCTCTTGTCGCGAATTGGCCTTACCGCTCATCCCATTCAGATCTTACATGGTATGCATCATCGTCACCTGCGGCCCTGGGAGCTTTTTGGCGATGGAGATGAAGCCTCACCAGACTATGCTCTGAGGAAGGGTGTTTTCGACAGCCTCGGCCACAGTAACAGCTACGAGGATGAGCCATGGGTGCCCAAGTACGAGAAGCGCAACCTCGTCCGCAAGATGTTTGACAACGAGGTCGGGATCCAAGAGCCTGCTCTGCGTCAGATTCAGGACACCATCTTTGTGCAGGCCCTGATCACAGGTTTTGTCGTCGGCGCCATCGTGACAGCCATATTTCTGGCAGTCCCGGCAGGAAATTTTTTCTAAACTCCACACATTGCCGTTCTGGACACTTTGGTGTTGCAGACACCAAGCAACGATTTGATAACTCTGACGGCGTGGTGAAGGATGACGGACAGGCTAGATCTAGGAGTCTTGGGTCAAAATAAGTTCATTGTTTGCCAAACTTGAAGCGGAGAGGGACTATGTGAGAGTATGTTTGGTAAGAATCGGGTTCCAAAAAGGTGTATGGTGGTCCAGTCGGATCTGGAAACGTCTATTGATATGATGTGATGGACCATTGCTTAATTGTTTTGTCTGTTCACCAAGATGTTCATCCATCACAATCTCTGCCACTTTGAGCTCGAAGACACTGCTACCAAGCAAGCCGCAACACAGCCTGGGAAGCAGGACTTAGGCAACAGATTAATCACGTGACTGTCCCTTATCGGAGAATGAATCCTTAGCGTTTACACCTGGTCGCGTCGCGTCCCTCAAGTCAAAGCCAGACATCCGCAATCGTGCTGCCAGACCTCCCTCTGTCACCATGGCATCACGCGCCGCGCGCAGGTCGTGGACTCTAGACTCCGAAGATGAAGAGTTGCGACCTAGCACACCTGCTTCGACGGCGCCCAACGATAGCAAGCGGGCGAGGCGCTCCACGACCGTCCACGAGGATGCCGACCTCTCAACTCCAGAAAGCCTCCCCAGGCAGACGCCCAGAGCAGGATCCCGCGTGAAGGGAAACCAAGATCCCAGACCTTCGAATGGTGCTCTTGTCCCCCCGTCGAGGCATCAGCCCGGGGCCATCGTCCGTGTCAAACTCACCAACTTCGTCACTTATACATCTGCTGAATTCTTTCCCGGTCCGAGTCTGAACATGGTCATCGGTCCTAACGGCACGGGCAAGAGCACACTGGTTTGTGCAATATGCTTGGGCCTGGGCTGGGGCACGCAGGTTTGGAAAGCGCAGCCTCTCATCTAACTCCGGGCGGCTGACATTATGCAGTATCTAGGACGGGCGAAAGACGTGGGCGAGTTCGTTAAACATGGCTCCCGCGAAGCTACGATCGAGGTCGAGCTCCAGCGTCATGTCTCTGGACCGAATGCGACGCGGCGAAATCCGGTCATCACCCGGGTCATCAAGAGAGATGGGAACAAATCTACATGGACATTGAACGGCCATCAGTCGTCGGCAAGAGCTGTCCAAACTTTTGCTCAAGGTTATGATATCCAGATCGACAATCTTTGCCAATTTTTGCCTCAGGACAAAGTGGTCGAGTTTGCCCAGATGAGCCCGACGGAAATCCTGGAAAGCACGCAGCGGGCAGTCGCGGCCAGAGGAATGATTGAACGACATGAGAACCTCAAAGAGCTCCGGATCAAGCAAAAGGAACTCCTGACGGAAAACAAGGGGAATCGAGAACACCTCCAAAACCTCGAAAACCGTCAAGATATGCAACGGACGGAGGTGGAGCGAATGAGAGAGCGAGCGGCCGTCAAGAAGAGACTCGACTGGCTCGAGCGTTGCAGACCAATACCCCAGTACGCAGATGCCAAGCGAAGGGCGGATGAGGCCAAAGCGAGGGCGAAAGAGCTCTCAGCAGAGCTGCGAAGCCTGAAAGACGAATCCGGCCCGGCCCTTGGCAAAGTCAATGCCAAACAGCAGTACGAACGACAAGTGAGGGAGCTGAAGGATCAGTGCAAGAAGAACGTGGCCACGAACGAGAGGAACTGTGACAGAATTGAAAAAGATATCGAGGCCAAGGAGACGGCGATGAAAGACTTGGACACGAATTTCGAAGCGGAAAAGAAGAGCATCGCACCGAAGCGTGAGGAGATGAAACGAACGCAACAGCGAATAGCCGTCCTGAAGCATCAGAAAGCGCAGCAGCCAGAGGACTTTGACAGCCGGGCGATCAACCAGGAAATCCAAGACCTCACGGAACGACGACGAGAATTGGATGATCGGGCCAGCGATGTCAAGGCTCGTAAGGACCCGCTCGCACGGCAAGGGAATGAAAGAAAACAGCAAATCATCAACATGGAAGGACGTCTCAAAGCACTCGAGACCGAGACCGGGAAGCAGGAAACCAAGCTAGAGCACGCCTCCCGGGACACACTGAAAGCCTGGAAATGGATCCAGGACAATCGCGACAAGTTCCAGCAACACGTCTACGGGCCTCCCCTGGTCGAATGTTCGCTGAAGGACGCGCGTATGGCGAATGCCGTGGAGTGTCTGTTGCAAGCGAATGACTTTAAGATCATCACCGTCCAAAACCAAGCCGATTTTGATTTTCTGCAACGCAAGATCTTTCGAGAACTCAAGCTACACGATGTCAGCCTTCGAACTTGTTCCCTAGACAACTTGAACCACTTTTCTCCTCCGTTGTCGGCCGAGGCCATGCGACAGGCTGGTTTGGAGAGTTGGGCCCTCGATCATCTCCGCGGTCCGCCGACGGTTCTGGCCATGTTGTGCATCGAGAAGCACCTTCATCAATGTGGCATTACTTCTCGAGACGTCAGTCAGAGACAACATGATGATCTGGCCAATTCGAAGGTGTGGAGCTATGTCGCTGGCAACCGGTGCTATCGCTTTGTCAGGCGCGCTGAATATGGAGCCGCAGGCATCAGCGCCCAAATGGGCGTGGTGAGACCAGCCCAAGCATGGACCAACCAGGGGGTCGATATGGGCCGCAAAGCGGCGTTGGAACGGGAGATCGCGGAGAAAAAGGGAGAACTCTCACTCATCTGGACCGAATTTGAAAATCTCAAAGCCGAACTCGTCCAAATCGCCGACGACGAGGCTCCCCTTGAGAAGGAAGTCGAGCGGCTGAAGCAAGACAAAGAGGCGAAGCAAAGGGCGTTGATGGAATGGAAGGCCCTCGACACCAAGATTCAAGGCGCGGAAGAAAAAGTCAAGAGTCTCTACGATTTCATCGGCGAGGCCAGGTCCCGAATGGCAGAGATCATCCAACAAAAAGACGGCCTTCTGCTCGAAAAAGCCGAGTTGGTCATGAAATTTGCCGCAGCCGCAAACGCGCTCAAGGAGAGCATGGCCAGCTTAGTCGAAGCCGAAGTCATGTATATCGAGGCGTTGTCAGACTATGAAACGCTGAAAGCCCGAAACGAGCACATCGTGGACCTGCTCAAACAAAAGCATGCCGAGGAGCAAGACGCGACAGCCATGTCGCAGGAAGCGCTCGGAAGAGCACGACAACTGATGAAAGCGGTTCATGCCCTGCGTCAGGAAGGGTTGAGGCTTGAAGAAGAGGAAGGTGATCATGGCCTCACCGACCTTTTACTCTCCTTGAGTGAGAAAAAAATTTTGGAAGAGGATCTGGATGCCGAAATCGACGCCGAGAAAGCCAAACTCGAACTCACCGAGGGTGGCAGTGCTCATATCATCCAGGAATTCGAGGAGCGTGAGAAACTCATCGAAAAGCTGCGAGCGAGACTGCAAGACTTCAACCAGAAGCAGGGCGATCTCAAGCATGAGATCGCGGAGGCGCGGGGGGAGTGGGAGCCCCAGCTTGATGCGCTGGTGGCCAAGATCAGTGACGCATTTTCCGACTCATTCGCCCGCATCGGTTGTGCTGGACAAGTCGCTGTCTTCAAGGCTTCCTCCGACGACCCCGCCGATTGTACGGAGGAGAATGGCGGGAGGGAGAATGGACTCGACTTTGCCAATTGGGCCATTCACATCAGCGTCAAATTTCGCGAAAGTGAACCTCTTACTCTCCTCAACAGCCATCGGCAGTCTGGTGGCGAGCGCGCCGTCAGCACCATTTTCTACCTCATGGCGCTGCAGAGCTTGAGCAGAGCTCCGTTCCGTGTCGTGGACGAGATCAACCAGGGCATGGACCCGCGGAATGAGCGCATGGTGCATGGCCGGATGGTTGACATCGCCGCCGATGAGGGTGGCAGCCAGTACTTCCTCATCACGCCCAAGTTGCTGAGCGGGCTGAAGTATCGGCGCGGCATGACCGTCTTGTGTATTGTGAGTGGCGAGAACATGCCCGCTGCTCGGACCAAAAACGCGGATGGTACCTGGCTGGACGGCCCCAAGATCGATTTCCGAGCCTTTGCACAGAAGACCAGAGAGCTAGGGTATGTCAAGGACGGTGGAAGGAGGATAGATTCTGGCGTGGGATTGGGAGTCGTTTTGGCAGGATGAATGGAGAGGTCCTCATGCTCACGATTGCGTTGCGCTGGAGCTTTCTTCCCTTTCGTCAAGTCTAAAAAGGTGAATCTGCTCCTGTCACTGTTCCCTTGCTCTTCTCATCTCCTCACTTGGTGTTAATGCTGCCATCTTTCTCATATATCTGACCTTGTTGGTCTTGGTCCAGTGACGCTGTCAATCTCGCCCCTGTCGGATGGAAGGAAAAAGGTGCTATTTTGCCGGCACTTGGGCGATGCCAAAGCTCATCCATTCATCAATAATGCTCCTTGTCCGGCAATCACACAAGTTGGACGCTCATGTTCATCTTTGTTTGAGCAACGGCGACTCTTGAACTCGAATAAGTATGACTCATGTGCTCGCGTGAAGGTCAGTCAGGTGTGCTTCAGATGAACGAGGAGTCGAGCCCTGAAAAGATATTGTTCCAGTCAAAGCTGCCGACATCGATTCCCTGTTCAAAGCTTTGAGCCAACTCATTGAAATACAAAGACAAATCCTCCCCGTTGGCAAATCTATCACCGGCGACATTAAGGATCCTGGACTCACTACTCCCCAGCACGCTTGATGAATCCAGGGGTAATGGCACCACAGCAAGGTCGCTATATGGCTGGGTGGTGGCGGCGTTGTACACCACTGCTCCACCCGGTGCTGTCGAGACCTGCCCACTACCAATCCCGGGCTTCAGCGGCTGATGGCCAGCAGGCTTCGACGGCGATACCTTGTGCTTGCGCAATATGTGCATCAGTGAGTCTAGGAATTTGACAGCCGTCTCTGACTCGTGTCTTGCCTCTTCGAGTATTCGCAGTGCGCCGGCAATCTCCCCTCGCTGTCTTTCTTGTTGAGGTGATGACTTGTTCTGACATAGGTCCATGAGGAGTACGATGCTCGCCATGAAGACTGCCACCAAGAGCCCAAGGAACTTGTAGCGTGTGACGGTGCGGAATCCTGAATTTTCTAGCTGTAATTCAGTCTGTATGACGAGGCGGGCAGACTGGAGGCATATTTCTCGGGAGGAAGCATATGCAGAGTCCACAAATCCGCGGCTGAAATATGGGAAGTGAAGTGAGCACCTCTGTGCATATAACAGGGAGTAGAGCATGTATCCTTGGTGAGCGATGCTTGCTGCCCGTGATGGATCGAGCGGATAGGTCTTGATCAGGTCTGCTATCGACAGGGAAAAGAATGGTGGAATGTCATTTATAAGCAATTGCAGCTCAGTATCAATATCCATAACAACATCGTAGCTGGGGCCGTCGGCGTGCGCCATGATGAGGGGAGTGCGGTCAGCGAAGCGGCGTGATATCTCGGCCAGACGGATTCTTTGCAACGAGTACGACATTGCCGTCGGTTGAGATAATGGCTGTTCGATGCCGCTCATGCCATCTATAAGATCCTCGTCGTTGACATTCAGAGGTTTCTTGACGATCATTTGACGCATATGGCACTGATAAACGCCTTGACTGACGCCACTAAACATCGTCGACATTGACCTCAAAAGCCGTCAGTCTCATCTTGTCATTCGGTGGCCACGGAGACAAACCAATCAGACGCAACAAGATACCACCACACTCTCCGTCTCATCTCGGCCTGAGCTGAGTTTGCCAAGTCCGCATGAGATGGATGGTCCAGACAATGGAGTCCCAGCTCCCGTGCCAGCAGAAGAGCGATATTCCACAAGGACCTGCATCGTCGAGAGAATCCGTCGACGTTTAACAATACAAACGTTGCAATAATGATCCCTTGTATGCCTTCTATCGACACGCAAGTTGTTCGATGGGCAATATCGAGCACATCCTCAATCGCTTTGACCCACAACGGCGACTGGCTGTTGGCTTCTGCAGATGCAGAGAATAAGCCACGCTCACAGTCCTGTCGTACCCAGGAGTGGGTACAGCTCGCAAATATGCCAAGGAGCAGAATCACGTTCCCGGGCTTGACCTGGCCTTGCTGGTTCAAACAAGCATACACTTCGTCGAGGATGGATGGAAGTGAAGGAGTATGGACGACATGATGGACGTGGTCGATGTCTTGAATGAATTTATCCAGGAGTATCTTGGCTTCGGGATATTGTGGCAGCCAAACACATCTTAATGGCTCAAAACTGGTCGAGGAGAGGAACGCACTTTGGTTAATGTATGGCTGCGCCTCCATGATGTGCTGGATCGAACAAATCCGGAACACGACTTTATGAGACGGTATCTTATCCTGCCACTGGTTATCAGATCCGGATTACGGCTGAAGACAGATGATATTTACCGGCACGTTTTGACCACTGTATATACTCTCGAGCCAAGCAACATCATTATCCAGGTGCTCAATTTGAGGCGGCAGAGTCGACCTCCGTGCCTGCTGTGCATGAATATCAGAGCTCTCAGAATGCTTCTCGGTTTCGTTTTGCGGTGATTTCTGATTTTCCAGAAGCTCTTCCAGCTTACGAATGCGGTCAACGAGTTCAGGCTCTGAAGCACCGAGAGTTCTGGCCGAACGTCCAGCGGGATGTTCTAGTTCGCAACGGATGCCGCGAGATACGCAATTGGAGCATGGGGCTTCTCTGTCGCAGCGCAGCTTCCGGGACCTGCAGAAGCGGCAGGAGACGGGTCTTTGACGAATTTGCTGGCTTTTGGGCATTATGGCGACGGATTTCCCATGGAATCAAAAACGAAGAAATATGACCTTGACTGAATGACAGGAGTGACTTGTTGGCTTTGGCTGGTAACGGATTCGCCGCGGACTTTCCGCGGAGTCGGGCAGGGACAGACAGACTCCCTACAGGCGAGGCCCACAATCAGCGGGCTGGATAGAGGCTGTCTGGTTCGGCTACGGTTGATGCAGGTGGATGATTGAACGATCAAGGTGAAGGTGTTGAGGTCACCTCTGACATCGCCGCGGTGTTTAGACTATTATTTCCAGTCAATACTGTAGAGTACGGTGTAAGGCAGGTCTTGGCAGCCTGCAATCATGGATCAATGTGATGCCGACCGGATGTATATAAGAACGACGGAAGAGCACCAACTGAACACCAGCTTCATGCTAACTTAGGACTCTGAAGTACTGAACGGAGCCAAAGCTCTGCCTATATCGTGTTCTTCCATTTGGAAGATAGAGCGTTTGGCTGCTATGGCGGCCTCAGACCCGCGGAGAGGCCCGCGCAGACTCCGCGGGTTGAGGCTTCTGGGCTCATCATGGCTCCCAATTCCAGCCACCCTATAACAATCAAAATGGTCGGATGGAAGCTTTATACCCATATTCTACATGCAACCTTATCCTCTCTCTTCTCAAACAATTGATATCATACCCGTCTTGTACTTCAGCCCCTTCACACTGATCACGTGCGCTTCTCAAGAGATACCCATATGGAAAATTCGAGAGACTTTGGGGTTACAGACTCCTCAATTCACTCAAAAGACACAAGCCAGCCTGACGATGCCACATATAAACACGATGTGGAAAACCAACCCGGTCACGATGACGGTTTTGAAACCGCGACCCATGAGAAAGCACCAAAAGACCCAAATATCGTGGATTGGGATGATCCAGACGATCCTGCCAATCCTATGAATTGGCCGGCCGCGAAGAAGTTTGCAGCTATAGGCCTTGTCTCCCTCATCACTGTGCTATCGTGAGGTCCCAATAAACCGGTCCAACGAGCACGACTAATCGCGAATAGGCCCCTCGCATCGACCATAATCTCGCCTGCCACCGCAGATGTGATGGCAACATTCCACTCCACAAACGAGACTCTAGGCGCCTTCGTGACCTCGGTCTACCTCCTTGGATACTTCTTCGGACCCCTCGTTATTGCGCCCCTATCAGAGATCTATGGCCGTGCCATCGTCTACAATGTCTGCAATTCCATCTTTCTGATCTTCAGCATTGCTTGTGCTCTTGCCAACAACCTCAGTGCTCTGATCGTGTTCCGTCTCTTTGCCGGTATCGCTGCGTCTTGTCCCATGACGCTTGGGGCGGGGACGATTGCCGATATGATACCGTTGGAGAAGCGTGGATTGGCTATGGTGTCTTGGATCATGGGGCCAGTAGTTGGACCGACTTTCGGGCCTTTGGGTGGGTATTGTCTCAAATGTTTCTGAAGAGACCGGACTGACAATGAGTAGCCGGTGGTTATCTTGCCCAAGCCAAAGGTTGGCGTTGGGTTTTCTGGCTCGTATCTGTCGTTGTTCGTTTCCAATCCTGCAAAGTGATTCTCTTACTGATGTGACTGCAGGCTGGTGCTGTCTGGATCGTTACTATGCTGTTCATGCGCGAGTCCTACGCCTATGTGATTCTGCAAAGGAAAACCAACCGCTTGCGGAAAGAGACGGGAAACCCGCACCTCCGATCCGCTCTGGATACCGGCAGAGATCCGAAGGAGCTGTTCAAATTCTCCATCGTGCGACCCATCAAGATGCTGTTCCTGTCTCCGATCGTGTTCTTGATATCCCTATACATGGCCACCGTATACGGCTATGTGTACCTATTGTTCACGACCTTCCCTCGAGTATTCCAAATCCAGTACGGTTTCTCGAGTGGGAGCGTGGGGTTGACATACTTGGGTATGGGAATCGGATCCTTCTTCGGCTTGGTGATCTGCGGAGCAACCTCAGACCGACTGGTGGCGACCCTGATGAAACGTCACGGCGGAACCGCAAAGCCCGAATATCGTCTCCCAACCATGTTTATTGGGGCGCTGCTCGTACCCATTGGTTTATTCTTGTACGGCTGGACAGCAGACAAGAAGGTACACTGGATCCTCCCCATCATTGGCACTGGGTTCGTCGGTGTTGGGATGTTCACCATATTCGTGAGTCGTCCAGCATCATGGTCGGAGAGACTTTGGGCTGACTTTGAATAGATGCCGGCTTCTACCTACCTGATAGATGCTTACACGGTCTATGCTGCCTCCGCAACAGCGGCGTCGACCGTCTTTCGCTCCCTTCTCGGAGCGCTGCTCCCCCTGGCGGGCAACAGCATGTACAACGCCATGGGAGTGGGATGGGGAACGTCGCTTCTCGGTTTCATCGCAGTTGCCTTCATTCCGCTGCCTTTTATTTTTTGGAAATTTGGTCAGCGAATTAGAGAGAGTAGGATCTCCCAGGTCAACTTTTGATGAGACCGACGTAGATCAAGACCAGCCCTTAATGTCGCAATCTATTTCTGCCATCACATTGTTGAGTCTAAGATCTTGGTGAACGGTCTCGGATGTGAAAGCACACCTCATCCTTGCTTTAGAATCCAAGGTTGAGCTCGTTCTTCATATGTTAACGCAACACAGATTATTGCATCCCGGTCCACACCACCATGCCAGAAAGTGTGAGGATGACGGGGCTGAAGCAAGAAGCAGCGCTACTGCGGCCTGAATATGGCAACCGCCTGGATCTCGTCTTCTGGTTCTCTAACCATCAGTTTGAAACACAATTGTGCCTATAAACGACAATTTCACGTGGCTGAGACGTCGACTAGTTGACCCAAAACTGTACCGCCAGTGAACCAGACCTGGGACCCCGCCAGTTGACCTCGACCAGTTGACCCTCGACCAGTTGACCCTCGCTAGGACCAAACCAGTTAACCCAGAGTTGACCGATCAGGTGAAATACAGAGTTCACCTAGCCAGGTTGGCCCCTTCTGATATAGTCACCCTGTGTATCACATAGCTGAAGCCTCAGGTCACCGTAAGCTGCGTCAAATAGGATCAATAAACCAACTCATCTTGCTTGGTTCATCAGAGCTGTCAGACTGTTATCTGGAGGCAAACAATGAACAATTAGACAGAACTACGCCTCTTCCAATCTGACAATCTAGCCCCCCCCCCCCCCCCCCCCCAGGCGTAGTCGAGGAGTAGGTGACTGGGGTGGTGTGGTTGATGATTCTGATGTGGCATGGGTTAAGGCTCTAGCAGTAGACGGGAAGCGTCATCCGGAATCGGTGGACAGGCACCAAAGTGCAAAAAGGTAGGTGGGCGGTATTGAGTAACTAATTCATTAGAGGTCTTACAAATTGAGGAGGGATTTTGTCCCAATCATGTCAGCAAACGAGCACCTTCATATCATCCTGCTCGGCCAACGCGCAGATTCAACCCAAGATCAATATGTCTATCACATTAAACCCCTTCATCTCAAGTGGTACGTTCATCTTCGGTTGCCGTACCCGTAGATAAGAAGTCGACAGCTAAGGCAGTTAGCTATCGGACTCCAACTCTCCGACGGCACCTGGCACGCACTAATAGGCATCTCTATAACTTAACCGACCACGGGCTCCCCGGTCCCGCCTCTCGTGATAAGCATAGGTAGAGTTTGATAGGACATGGAGTCCGATGCGTAGAGTACGGCTCCACACTACATGCAAACCAAACGGTGGTTTCAGCGCGCGAGACATGCAGCTGTATGAGGGCGAAACCATGTGTGCGCTTGGACAGATGTCCGAAGGATCGCCTACTGGTTATGTTGGGTCTGATTGTAGTTACGGGGAAGGCAGTTACTAAGCTTCAGAACTTAAATTGGTCGTCGTGGCGGCCATAGATACACGTAGAGATACAACTAGCTGTAAATCTTGCAATGCAAAATATAAAGCAAGGTGAAGAGTTTCGAGGCCATTCGACAAGTGCTATTCTACTCCTCGTGCTCTCTTCTTTTCACGCCTCAATTCCACAATCCGGCATCTCTCCTCCTTGTCTTGAAGAGCAGAACCTAAAATGGGTTCCATTGCATCGCCACCACCGATCCGCCTTGCGATTTTCGAGTGTGACACGCCTCTAGATGATGCCCGAGCCCGGTACGGTACATATGGTGGAATGTTCGAAGCACTCTTCCTGCGAGATCCCAAAAAGCCGCAGATGAGCGATCGATTCGCCGTCACGAAATGGAAAGTTGATCAGAACGATGCTGATTATCCGGAGGCGGACGCAATAGATGTGATCCTTATTACTGGGTCAAGTAAGGGTTCTTTCTTGCCCTCTGAAAGCTCTGTATCACGAGTCTGGATCCAGGCGCTGATAAGCTCTGCATAGAGTACTCGGCATACAAAGATATCCCCTGGATCAACAAATTGGTCGCATACACGGCCATGGCGATCAAGATGGAACACATCAAGATCATCGGTGTCTGCTTCGGGCACCAGATCATCGGCAGAGCCTTGGGTGTCAAAGTTGGCCTTAATGAGGCTGGATGGGAGGCGGCGGTATTACCGATTGAGTTGACCCCTGCTGGGAAGACCCTCTTTGGAAAGGACCAGCTGGTGAGTTCCATCAAAATGAGCGAGTCAGCTCTCTGACCGATTAACAGAGTCTGCAATTCTCGCACCAAGACATCGTATATTCTTGTCCGGAAGGAGTGCAAAACCTCGGCTCGACTCCACGTTGCGCAGTCCAAGGGATGTATGCGCCTCGGAAACTGATCTCTCTTCAAGGCCATCCAGAGTTCAACGAACCGGTCGTGAGAGAAATCCTCCACAGAAAGGGGGCACAGGGTATCTTCGATGAGAGAACGTTCGCCGAGGGGATTGAACGCGTTGGACGGGAGCAAGATGGTCCCCTTGTCGGTCAAGTCTTCTTGCAATTCTTGCTCGATGATTGAGATCAGAGTCGTGTCCGGCTGAAGACCGGCCACGTGAGAATTTCAGCTATTCTGGAGAATCGATCATAGCCGGCATCGACAGCACTGGCCTCTTCTTGGAATATCCGTCCGCCCGAGGTCCTCAATTGATCACGTCCGAGCCTGATCTACAGAGTCAAGCTAGCAGGACATGGTTACCTGCCATCAGAACATATCATATCCAGAAAGGCTCCCGGGGAACTCCAAAGTCTGGCCAGGCGAAAGAGGACTAATCTGACTGACTGAATGGTCGGCCGATAAATATGGACTCGGATATTGATATAAGGGCAAGTTGACGGTCGGAAATATTTGGGTTGTCATTGGTCCACTGGCTGTCGGAAGGTCGATCTTGTCAGCAATATTCGAGAACGACTCCATGGCTGTGTCTTGGTCTCCAGGGAAGTCCTCGGTGATCATCTCCTCTATCATTCGGATGATTTCTCGATTTAATATCATGGACTTGACATGAGACAACTTTGAGCGGATCTCATCAACCGCGTCGTCGCTGATATGTCTTGTCGCCCGTCCACAAACGTGCGATGAGGCGCTCTCGACCAGAGGAACTTCGGTCGCTAGAAGCTCAAAAATATCCAAAAGATCTTTGGCGCTCTCCCATCGCTCGGCAATGATGGCGAGGTTGTTTGAACAGGCTCTGACCGCCTCCAGGACATTCTTGGAGTTATAGGAATTGGTCCTGAACTTGGGAGGAGTGGCCCAAAGACAGTACAGGATGGTGATTCCCATTGAGAATTGGCTGATCAGCTGTGCCGAGTTAGTTCACCAGTTGAAAACAGATTGTGAGACTCACACCTAGCCATGGATGAGGAATAGTTTTATAACCCTGGAATTTACGAAAGATCAAGATCGTCTGTGTGCTTGCTTGGACGGACCAGTCGCCGGCAGGACCGCGAACGTTGGACTTTGTCGGTATGTGAAGATACAAAAGACAATGGTTGTATACAATCAGAATCCATCTTTCATCCGTAGGACTCTTGGTGTTGGAATCTGCCGCCTGCTGGAGCTGAGATTTCCAGTGGTCCAGCTTTGACAGGATGTAGGATCTCCAGTCTGACAATGAATCGAAATTCATGGTGAAGTCAGCTCGCATCGTGACATTGAGGATCTCCGATTGGATGAGGAAACACCGTTCCCGATGCAAAGCCGAGGAGACAGAGGTATATACAAGAGGGTCATTCAATGCAAGAGAGCCTTCTGAGAGTGACGAGTCGTCGGCGTTGTCAAAAAGCTTCACATGTCAGCAGAGTCCACAAAAAGATGATAATGACATACGGGCACCGTGATGTTGTCGTCCGCGATCGAGAACGGAAGACGCAATACACCGCACGCCAGCCGATCGAGGCCATAGGCAACCCAGAACGCTCTCCGGCGCATTTGAATCTCAATCCGTGTTGCATCGTCTTTGGGTTCTGGTTCCGACTCTGCCAAATGAAATTGAGCCACGATGCAATAACGGACGGCCGAGGATATCATAAGTGCAATCTGCTCCGTCGACGGCGAAAAGAGGGCATGCAGAGACATCATAAGATATGCTTGCACATGCAATAAGCGGTTGGGGTGTCGTAATACTGCCGGTAGGTAATGATTGACGGCCTGATCATAGAAATTCTTCCAAAGTCAGTTTCACTTTGCCAAGCAAAGGCCCCGGATCTCACCTGCGAGGTGTAGGATACGCTGAGAGGATTCTTCGGATCAAGGAGGAGGCTGACGGCAAACAGCTGTTCTGAAAGTCAGCGTCCAGGGATCTTCGGGGTCGATGAAGGTTAGATCACCATGTTGACGAAAAACCCTTGCCAGAGATCCACATGGTGTCGTTCGTGAGATCTTCTTCTCCAGATTGAATGCCAAGTGCAGAAGGTTTCTTTGAGCAGAAACGGCCACCGTCTGTTGGCATTTTCGAAATAGACATTGATGAGATGCTCCTCGACGGGCGGAGGAATTGCATCAGGCCATATGGCCAATTGGTTCAGGTAATGTTCGAGAGAAGCTGGGCGCTGGAAATTACTACCGTGACACTGCTCCTGATTGAGGTGTCGTGTAGACGGTAAGCTGGCCATCACACCGGTGATATTACTGTCCCGCCGAGTGAGAGTTTGAGGAAGATGATTGGAGGCCAGTTGAGACATGTGAAGTCCTGGTGAGCCAGATGCTCGGGACGCAGAGGCCTGGGTGCTATGGGAGTAATGTGTTTGAGCAGGCGACGCGCTTGTCTCGTAGAATGGCATCGCAGAGGGACTCGCGTGGGTCTGCGGAGGAGCTTCGTGTGAATGGGGGCCGGAGTGGACAGAAGAGCCCTCGAAGTTGGTCGATGTTGGATGGAAATGGGAGGGCTGAATCTTGTGACCGGAGACATCCACAGGGACTTGTGTGGGCAGACCTGGCTCAAATCCTTCATGGTGTCGTTGATCAGCATCGGCCGGTTGGGAGAAGGCATGATCTAAAGAGGCGCGGTCGAGACTCAACCGCGCATCATGTGGGATTAAACGTTCGAGCTGACCTAATCGTTGCTCGAGAGATTGCACGTAGCTGTTGCCGATCAGTAACCATGAACGCTCCTGGAGTCCTCGATTCCTCCAAAGTACTTACTCCGTCTTATAACGTGCTCGCATCAGCGTGGGCTCGGTTGGTGAGCATTCTACACTTCACTCAGCGGGGACATCTTTCTCTCTGAACAAGGAGGTCAAACACGGCACACACACCTTCGTTGGCCTTTCTACAATTGGAGCATGGGTTCTCCCCATCTCCATCACACTGACTTGGTCAGCACTGGATTTGATGTCGAAGAACCGTGTGCAATGGCAGCACTCGCCGAGACTTACCTTCTGTTTCCGGTGGCGGCATCTTTTGCAAGCTAGAATCCTCTGCCGCTTGGCAGGAGGGAGAGAGTCACCGTCCCGTGGCGGTTGGGCTAGGACGGACCTCGCTGCAAGCTGACAGTCTGGGTGGGAAGGTACCATCCGCTCGGTTGGTCGAGAAGGAATGACCTCAATGGCCATAACCGGGCCGATAGCACGGTTCGGCGCCAGGGTTTGGCGACGTGCAGTCGGGGTCTGAAGCTAGCTGTGATGGAAGGGGTGTGAAATGATCGGACTGTCAAGACCGCGACTCAAGATGTGTCGCGTATATCTTTCGTTCTAGAAGGACTCGATACAGCAGGCCCCTTGCCTGAGGTGCGGTTAAGTAGATTACTGTAGCTTTGACGGCTGTGGAGCCTAAAGATAATGCCCAGAGGTGCCCATTGGCGCGGGCAAAGCGGTGGCGAACCAAGAGAAAACGATGGATAAGAAAATACGAGGTTGACCCCAGGATTGCTGGGGCCGTAGACCTAAGCATAAAAGGACAGACGCCCACATCAATGTCAACCAACGATGGTTGAGGTGGCAGCAGTCTTCAACAGCTCGCGGGGATGAGCGGGCGGCACGTGACTAGCGCGGGGATGAGCGAATGCCATGCACCGCACGTGACTGGCGCTAAGGGAGTCAGGCACATCTAAGTTCAACATCCATCCCACATTCTTTAAGGTCTCCATAATCATAGACACTGTCTGATAAGATGGCTTACCAAAACGGGTTGAAACCAATCCAGACAGCAGCTCTTATCCTACACCCAGGCTTATCACGGTATTGACGATTCCCACATTTCCAGGATGAAGATAAGTCAGAGTTTGAGGCCCTTGGCCCTACCCCCGGACTTCTGTCGGACTTCTCGAGTCCGATGAAAGCAGGAATCCGCCAACCTTCCCACCTGATCCCCTAGATACGCGGCCTCATACATTGCATGCAAAGATGGCTCTGTGCGCAACATGGATACCCATATAAGGACTCATCATTGAAAACGATGCGTGGCTCTTCTCCTCGACCGGCATCACACCCACGACGCCTGACCAGTCACCACAATGGAGAAGATCCAGCCCACACTGTCGATCGAGCAGCAGCCGTCCGAGACCAACAATGTCGGCGAAGTCTATGACGTGGGCGACAAGCGCCACAAGCATGACCTCGCCAAAGAAGATGTCGCCGCAGAACTTGCGGAGATGTTCGAGGGTGGCAAGGGCTACACCCGCAAGGAGGTCTGGCGGCTTCGGTGGAAGCTCGACATTCGATTGATCCCCATTCTTTGGTTCAATGTCTTGCTCCCTGCCATGGACAAAGTCAGTCATGCGACCGGTGCCCTGTATGGTCTGCGGACGGATCTGCATCTCGTTGGTGATCAGTACTCGTGGATCGGCAGTATTTTCTACGTGAGTCTCGTTCTTCCGCGGCATCAAGCATTCTGCTGACGTTCCCGCCTAGTTCGGGTACATGGTCTGGTGTTTTCCATCTGGGTCGCTGCTTCAGAAGCTGCCCATTGCCAAGACCATGTGTGTTGCCATGATGCTGTGGGGAGTTCTTCTCATCGGATCCGGGTTCGTGAAGACCTTCTCTCAGCTGATGGCTTGTCGGTTTCTCCTGGGGCTCTTGGAAGCACCTATCGTCCCCGGGAACATGTTGATCTTGTCCATGTGGTATACTCGACCGTACGTGCTGCATTCTGACCATCGCTTGGGCATTCATGGCTGATAGTTTCTAGGGAACAGTCACTCCGGTACGGACTCATGTATACTGGCTTGTCCACATGTTTCACGGGTCCCATCGGCTATGCGTCAGTCTCCATGGACCATGGAATCGTGGGGAAAGATAGCTGACGGCCGTTCTCAACGCAGGATCGGGTTCATCAAGACCGACCACTTCCACATCTGGCAGAGCTTCTTCTGGATCTGCGGTGCCATGACATTCGCTTATGGCGTCGTTGTGGGTGTCTTCCTACCAGACAACCCTGTCAAGGCCAAATTCCTCGATGAGCGAGAGAAAGCCATCGCGATTGATCGCGTTCGCGTCAATCAAACAGGTGAGCCGAAACGTACTGACCCCAGCTCGAATCCATCACGCTGACAACCCCTCGAGGAATCGAAAACAAAACGTTCAAGAAAGAGCAATTCACCGAAGCCCTCCTCGACATCCGAGTCTGGCTCATGTTCCTCTTCAACATCTGGATCAGCATCCCCAACGGCGGTCTCACGAACTTTTCGCCCCTGATCGTCAAGGGACTCGGCTACAGCTCCCAGCGCTCTGCACTCCTGACGATCCCCAACGGCGTCGTCCAGACCGCATCCAGCTACATGTGCAATGGGGGCGTCTTCCTCGCCGCCAAGTACCTCCCGCAGTACCACTTCCGGGGCGTCTTCATCATGTTCGGTATCATCGTCGGCCTGATCGCCGCCGTGTTCCTGTACACGCTTCCTCTGGACGCCTTGCATAGCCGTCTCGCCGCGCTATACATGTCATTCTTCTATTTGGGACCATATATTGTGGGGTTGAGTCTTGTTGGTGCGAACACTGCTGTACGTCTGATCGCCGCTCACCCTCCTCATATCGCTCATTCCCGTATCAAAATACTAATGACGGTTTTCTACAGGGCCATACCAAGAAAGTCACCGTCAACGCCATGATGTTCATATCCTACTGCGTCTCGAACATTGTCTCTCCGCAATTCTTCAAGACGGACCAGGCACCCCTTTACCCGTTGGGCACAGGCGCCATTCTGGGATCGTATATTCTCTCCCTGATCACGATCGCCGTGTACATGTTTGTGTGTTTCCGGGAGAACAAGCGTCGGGATGCGCGCGATGCTGCGGCGAGAGAGGTCGTGCATCATGAGACGGATTTTAAGGATTTGACCGATCAGCAGAATCTGGTATGTATTGATCCTTGTGGATGAGATACGGACGTGATTGGCTGACTGGTGATTAATAGCATTTCCGATATGTTTGGTAGTGATGATGAGTGAGGATTGATTCTTGATGAGTGTTGGATTCACCTACGTTTCTTTTCTAGGCAAGGCAATGCGTGTCCGAGGTGGCAAGGGCTTTGTCAAATGTATCTTCAGTATCCGGCGCCGATGATGACTTGCTGGCTTTCTGGTCGCTGAATGCAAATTTGTGTCTTGACACTACCACTATCTTGCCCTGTGACCCTCGTTTGCGCCTATAAACGTAGAGACAAGTAGAGACAAACACCCGATTTCGAACTTTGGAGTGATCGGGCATCTGTCCTGCCTTTTCCTTACAACGTCCAGCTTATCATTGTGAATGGCATCGGGCCTGCCGAACTGGAAGCGAGCGGATAGTTGCTTTCAATGAATTACTAGACACGTACGAAATCGGATGTCAAAATACAATCAATTCTATAAAACTTCCACAAGCTTAATTCTATCGACTCTATTTCTCTACCCAAACCGATTAACCTTCGGCCCCTTAACAACCCCCTCCCCCATCAGCAACCCCTTCTCCGCCCCATCAATCCCCATTGTCGCCGTCTCAAGAAGCGCATCCGCCAAATAGGCCCCCGAAAACATAAACCTCGCATAGCCCGGTCCCTCCTCTCCGTCCGCCTTCTCCGTCTCCCTCGTCACCAAAGCCGGATAACTGGTGCCCAGCTCCCTAGCCTGCACCACATTCATATAAGCCGCAATCCCGCCCTTCTGCCACAACCGACTAAACTCCTCCACTGCACGTCGCTGCCCCTGCAACGCCCAAATAGGCTGCACATGCCATACGATACCGTACTTCTTTGAGCTCTCCCACGGAAACTCCTTGACTTCCTCGGCGGTCCAGCCCGCTTTCAGCCAGTCGTAGCCACCTGTGTACCCGAAGCCGAATTTGCGGTCTGGATGTACGGCGCGGACGGCCGTGTGGAACGCGTCGATGTCCGCTGGGATGGGGTAGTCCATGCGCGCCCAGGTCACTTCGCCTAGCCTCGCAGCAAGGAGGGCGCGGGAGATGACGGCCTCGACGGTGGGGGCGAAGCGGTAGGAGCCTTCGGGGGTGCGGGCGAGGTCCCAGTCGAAGAAAAGAGATGAGTAGATGTCGGAGGGGAGGTGTTTGGCGGCGAGGGCCCGGCGGTCCGTGAGGGAGAGAGGTGATGAGGCTTCCTTGATGGCGGCTCTGTAGGCCGCGACACTGTCCGGGGATGACGAGGCGTGGGCGGCGACGGCGTCGTCGAAGGTCTTGAGCTCGGCGGAGGCGAGCCAGGCCTTTTGGGCGGAGAGGTAGTCGGCCCCGGTGGCTAGGGCTTTGGAGAGGACCGCGGTGAGCGGTTCGACGGGTTTGGTGGCGCCGAGGATGTAGGCGTGGTCGCGCGGGTCGATGACGGAAGTAATGTAGCCGGCGTGGTCGGTGTCGCAACGACACATGAGGATCTGGGGGAGTCAGCTGGCCGGTGGAGAGTGTTCAGCAGAAAGATCTCATTACCGTTTCAGCGCCCATGATGTCGATCTGCATTCGCGCGGCTGTCAAACGGGACAGATACTCGCTTGTTGGGATGACGGTTCGTCCTTCGCCGATGGTGAACTTCTTCGTACCTAAGGAAGTATCAGGATTCGCACATCATGGCATATGGAAGCTCGCATGGCTGGTCACTCGACACACCAATGGCCAAATCATCCAGATGGAACATGGCAACACCAGCTTCCACAAACGCTCTTGTCATCTTCATGGTATGTGTCAATCCACCAAAACCCATATCTCCATCGGCAACAATGGGAGTCAAGAAATCCCACTTGTCCAGACCCGTTCGTTCAGCCTTTGGGTACAGAAATTGGAATTGCCGCTGTCGCTGGTCCTGCCATTGCTGGGATCGAAAGATTTTGTTGACGACCGAGGGAACGGTATCCCACGGGTAATCGGCGTGGTCCATGCCAGGCTGGCTGACCTGGGAGTAGCCACACAGCGCACCAGAAACATAGATGGTCTGAAAAAGATCAATTAGCTCGGAGATATCGATCGCGGTGAAGGCATACTACATACCTGCTGGTGCTTCGCCATCACACCCGCTTGCAACGGATCGGTGCAGCCAAACGTCAGCTCGCAAGTCCCCTTCTGCTGATGCTCGGTCATCTGGTCCCAGAGCTTCAGCGCCATGTCGCTGGAGGGGTATGTCTGCTTGATCGAGCTCCGAAGCGCGGCGATGCGCTCAGCGGGGTACGGGCTGTAATAACTCAGTCACAACAGACCCTCACACCTCCAAGCAGGAGCCCCAGCACGGGAGCTCTCACCGTTTCAGTTGGCGCTGCTTTGGGCTCGACTCCCACCATGCCTTGATCTCGGCGACTTCTTTGTCGAAAGCCGCTTGTTCGGCGTCGAGAGACAGCTTTGACTGAGGCATGATGAAGATCCGGATGCAGATGAAGTCAGGAACGTAGTGTAGAAAGGGTCAAGAAGAAAGAGAGGGAGAAATTGTCAACACAAGCTACATATCGAGATCAAAAGAGAGCTGCGACTGTTCATAGCCCAAATTCATCTCCAATCGTGAAAAGTTCCAGGGCAAACCGTAGAACGGAGGCCGAGTCCGAGTCCGAAAGGTCTTCAGACCCTGACGGGCAAGCTCCGACTGCGCGCATGGTGTTGATCATACAAGCAGCCTTCACAAAGCACTAGATGATAAGCTTCAGGGCACCACGATTCTATGCGCGATGTGTGGTGTTCAGGGTGGTTGCGGAATTAGTTGTATTGTAAACGAATGTATCTATCTAAGGGGTATAACTCAAGGCGCCAAGCTTTACAGCTTGTGCCGGAACACCACAGTGCAAGCTGGAAAGCTTGGCGCCTAAATTACGATTTCTTACAATAAAAGACAGAGGTGGATATATTCGTTGACAATACAACTAGTTGCGCAGTCACAGATATATGGAGGATTGGAGAATCGCATACCCTTGTTGGGGTCCGTTCTTGGAGTTCATGGTGGGTCCGCCGTCGGACGCGCTAGGACCTTCAAGAGTCCGACGGATTCTCATCCCCATGCCACTCAGAAACCGCTCGTTCACAGCCGTCATGACAAGGACTTCAAGCACTCAATGTGGAACTAGATGAATGGCCCGATGTATTCAGCCATGGAAAAATGCGAGCATTGCTACCCCCTTGCCTCTCGCCTTGCGAGGCGATCGGCATTCGGGACAGATCCAGTGACATGTCCTTGTCAAAGCATCCTCTGGGGCTCCATCAAAAGCTTGGTGGTTGAAATCACTACATGTAAGAACATCTCTTTTACCCCTAGATCACCCGGGCGCGTCCTCAGTCTCACCCACCGCCATGGCCATCTCAACTCAACCCCCATCTTCACCACTCCCGCAACCACACATCAACCTCCAAAAAGGATGGCCCACCCCCCGTCTCCTCCCCAGTCAAGCGCTCCGCGCCGCCGCAGAAGCAACACTCTCCAGCCCCTCCCGCGCAACCGAAGCAATGCTCTACGGGCCCAATATAGGTGATCCGGCACTGCGAACAGGCGTTGCCGAATGGCTATCCCGCCTCTACCGGCGACGAGCACCCCCCGCGGATTCGAATCCTCAGGACGGTGTCCCGGCCCCCATATCCCCAGACCGCATTTGCATCACAGCCGGGGCTTCGGGAAACCTGGCTTGTATCATGGCGGCGTTCACGGACCCTGTTTACACTCGACGAGTCTGGATGGTGGAGCCTACGTATTTCCTTGCTTGCACGGTTTTTGACGACGCCGGGTTTCAGGGGCGGCTTGTGGGCGTGCCGGAGGATGAGGATGGGTTGGATGTGGACTTTCTACGAAAGCAGATTGAAGCCGTGGATCGGGAGGAATATGCGGCTTCGAACGATGCGATATTTAAACGTCCACCTCATTATTCGAAACTCTACCGGCATGTGATTTATCTGGTCCCTACTTTTAGCAATCCGAGTGCGAAGACATATACGTTGGAGCGAAGGGCGGCGCTGGTGCGGCTGGCCAGGGACGTCGATGCCCTGATTGTCACCGACGACTGTTATGACTTCTTGTCGTGGACCGTTGATTCCAGTGAGAAAGCACCGACTTTTTCGAACGGCAACTCCGATCACGTCTCATCCGCACCGCCACCGCCACCAAGACTCGTCGACATGGACAGTTCCCTACCCGGCGGCGATCCCGTCTGGGGCAACGCGTGTAGCAACGGCTCCTTCTCAAAGGTCATCGGGCCCGGAATGAGATGTGGATGGGCAGAGGCAACGCCAAAATTCATCGACAGGCTAAATCAAGTGTCAGTACCATACTCCCCTTCCGCCCCATGACGATCTCAAGCTGAACAAGTTTCCTTCGTTGACAGAGGTGCCACCCTCTCCGGCGGCGCCCCAGGCCAATTCTCCTCGACACTCATCGAGCACGTGCTCCGAACAGGGGCACTGGAAGCCCATCTCCACCAGGTCCTCATACCGACCTACAAAATCCGCTCCGAGACGCTGCGCCGGGTCGTCGGAGAGCAGCTCGGCCCACTGGGCGTGCAAATCGATACCGGTTGTCCGTACCATCTTAATGTCGGCGGTGGGTCCGACAGGGAGGAGGTCATCGGTGGATTCTTCCTGTACATCGTGTTCCCGGAAGGCATCGTCGCTGACGAGGTTGCGGCTGTGGCGTTGAAGGAATATAACTTGAGGTTCTTGGCAGCTGGGATGATGGCGGTGAGGGGAAGTAAATCGTCGAGCGGGATGCTGAGCAGAGGTGCGAGGTTGTGTTGGGCTTGGGAGGAGGAGGAGCAGCTTGTTGAGGGCGTGGGGAGGTTGGCGACCGTGTTGAGGGAGAGATTTTTGGATCGGAATGGGTATCATACGTCGGAGTAAAGTAGGAGATGAGAAAGGGGCGTACCCAAGAGTGAAACATTATCTCAAGGCCTGAGGTGTAGGATTTTGGCCGCAAGCAGCACTATAACTGGTATAACCAACCGGTTTCCCTTGGACTGTTCCAATTCGACACTTCAGACAGATACTCCAATTACTCCTGCAATTGCTGAGGTCTGGGATGATAATCTGGGCAGACCAACTATAAAAATGGAGTCAGGGGTCAACTGGCTCAGGACCTCAGGGTCAACTGGCTCAGGACCTCAGGGTCAACTGGCTCAGGACCTCAGGGTCAACTGGCTCAGGGCATCATCACCAGGTCAAACACTCAACAATCACGTGACAATTCCATACTTTGGTCAACACGATATAATGGCTCGTTCATTCTCCGAGAATGTTCAAAATTCGAGGCCTCGCTCGTCTTAATCTAGTTATTCCGAAACCCTGAAGTAGTCTCTTCCACTGAGGCGAGGTAGTGAGCGTACGCTGCCTGTTTGTCTTCTATTGCCGTCGCCACGCGCCTTTGCTCTCCAATGGTTCTCCGTGGAGTCGACCTCTCCGTAGATAGCGCGACGAAATTCTCTTCGGTGATTCATCTTCCCTCCCCCTGCCCACCGGACTCCTCATCTGAATTATCGTATGTTTGTCGATTCAATGTACAAATGCCCTAGATTCGGCATGGCCTCAACGCCCCCTGACACCAAGGAAGTGTTGACGATCATCATCGGACGAGAATTCGGTCAACGTGGATTTCAGATATTTGCCGAACCTGCCGCCAACCTCGATGGCAGCCTTTAGATGTGTGTAGCAGCATGGCGTCTTCTTGTATTTCGCCAGTTGTCGCGCCGTCGTGATCGCATTGCGGATTTCTCTCCCATTCATGTCTTCCTTGCCCAGCTCGGAGATGTGTTGCACAAGATCGGCATAGTCGACGTTAGACTCGTCAAGATCACGGATTCGAGTGATGAAATTGTGCCAGATGGCTTTGCGTTGTTCTTCTCCCAAGTTTTTGTAGTGGAGCGCAAGCTGTATTCTCGACTTAAAGGCCTCGTCGAACGTTCCGACTCGATTCGATGTCAGGATCAATATGCCTTGATAGTATTCGAGGACTCGGAGGAAGATCGACACCAGGGCGTTGCGGTTTAGATCTTTCAAGTCACGTTCTTCCAGGAAGACGTCCGCTTCATCTAACAAGACAACTGTGGCAGATAAATCAGCCTTCGTATCATCATTGTCATATTGACTAACCGCAATCCCAAAGTTTACCCAGGTCGAAGGCATTCTCCAGATAGAGCTCGACCTCCCTTGGGTGAACACCCACATCTCCACAGGTAACTCGATAAAGCGGTTTCTCAGCGAATTCGGCAACACTCTCCGCGGTGAAGGTTTTCCCAGTGCCAGGACCGCCGTGGAGAAGAATAATGAGACCTCCTCCTTTCCCTTCGATCACATCAGTCGACCGTTCTACCTCCACTTGATTCGTAACGAGTGCTTTGACGATTTCCTTTGCCTCTTCGTCGATAACGAGGTGCTCGAATGCTGTTTTGTTCCACTTAACGTCGCTCATGCGATCGAGATAGAGACGATCTGCAGTCTTCGTCAGCAGCGTGTGTCTGATTGAGCAAAGTCATATCGTACCCCACCGCTTTGAGCGAAGGTTGTACCCGTATATCGTCGGAGGAAACAGGTAAATGTCGCTGTGCAGCTCTGGTTCATCTTCTTCTATCATTGGTCCAAGATCATCTCTCAAGCGGTCTGACCGATTGCGAGAGCTATTGTAGGCAGTAACGTCGACCATGAAACGATCTGCTGACTTATCTCCTGTGAGCTGTATATTGCGCGAAGCGATCCAAAGGGGGGTGACTATGGACATACGTGATGAAGGCCTGAATTGTCCTCACGCTCATAGGAAACGAGGTGGGCCTGACGACACTTCCAGAACATTTGGCCTCTTTTCTCGAGCACCACACGCATTTCCTCGTCCGCGAAGTCGATGGGAAACAGATTGAGCTGTTTAATCTCAAAGTCGTCTTCTTCGTAAATAATGCTTATTTCAACGGTAAGGTTCTGTGTGGTTTTCTCGAAGACGCCATCAAAGCTGAAAGACCACACCCGGATTCCGAACTTGTGAAGTATCTTCGACTCGTACTCTCCCAAACTGCGTTTCTGCGTCCTTGGTTGTGGCCATGTGGGAATATCCCTGTTGTCGTCTTTCCCAACCACGATGCTCTCGGGGCGATCTAGCCACGATATTGCCCTGTATGCCTGAGTAGACAATTCATTTGGCTGCACTAGTACGTCGCCAGGTTTGATGAGGTACCTGAGAAGTTCTTTGGTAACCAACCCCATCTCTGCCTTCCTGTCAGCTTTCACGTACTGCTCGCCATAGGTTTGCCAAATAGCGTCTCGCAACAGTCGAACCAATTTTGACTGCAAATGATCTAACCTCTTGCATATGTCCTCCACGTAGCGATATGAGTGATACATGAACAGATAAGGGGCTTCAATTTCGTCTTCGACATCGAAGTCCGGAAAAAGGTCGTCAAATTCGGGGACCTGTTCTATAAATCTTGTTGCAGCTTCGAGCATATTGTTGTCTACCATTTGCAGCGATTCACTACTCGGTTCAGCATCACGGAGGACGCCGTCCTTAGTCTGAATCTTTCGAAGATCTCGAGGCAGTCGATCGTCATACTCTTTGTAGAAAACAAATGCAACTTCTGGGTGTTTGTCCAAGTAATGCTGCCTGTCTGTGATTTGCTGCTCGGCTCGAAGGCAGAATGTTCTCTCGAAGCCAGCCCATTTTGGCCGGTCTAAGTAAATGCTTTTGCCGAAGACGTGGAACACCGTATATTGGTAAGCTAGCACTGCAGGAGGTGGTGTTGGGGCGCGATCCGAGTCCGCGAGATTCTGCAGACGGTGCTCGAGCTCTTTTACACGTGCGCGCAGACGACTGGACTCGTCGGGATCATCGCTATGGGAGGCCTTCTCGTCTACATCTTCGACAGTGACCTGCGCCGCTCGGTGCTTCGTGGTTCGTTTGCTGCTGGAAGGGGGGTCTTCCATGTCATTGAGAAGGGGGTCGGACTTGAATTTGCGGCCTTTGCCGTCCCTTTCGCGTGTGGGCGTACGAAGTCTCCGTGGAGCCTGATACTCCGACTCATCACTTGAGCCTCGCTCAGCGTCAACGGTATTCGTGGTATAGGTACTTGAGCGACGCTCATGGTATCGGTTACCATCTGGGTCTGCTATTATGACGATCTCTTGAGGTCTCCGACCTGAATTAAACCCATAATCAACATTCCCAGCATGTGCAGCTCCTGGGGCAAAAGGTGGTGGATCAGGGATCTCGGAATCCACCTCATATAACCCCCTAGTCCTTCTCTTGTTGACTCGTCGACTGGGACTGGAGGATGCCATGGCAAGCATGCGATCGGGAGTTGAATATCATCACTGGTCGAATCTCCTACTTGCGAGGGAGAAGTCTCTCATCCGCCAAAAGGGCAAAAGGATTAGGCTCTGTTTATTCTCAGCACATTTAGTGTTCGGCCACGAAGCCAACCTTCGGATATTCAGGACTCGAAGTGAGAGGGATCTTGTATTCAAGATGTATATTTCCCAACGGAGCGCTGTGGGCGCATGAAGGTTGCTGTAGTTTACACCCGCCGAGTCAGGCTGATAAAGCTGTGGCAGCGCTTGACGGAACACCCGCTTGCACAGCGGTGTTTTATGGCGAGGGCAGTGCATCTTTAACCGAGCAACTAGGAGCTTGGCGCGCTTGGTCTTCCCTTCCCCCTACTGCTATAATGGCATGGATGGATTGACGGCGAGACGGATTGAGGGATGCGGGGAGGTACCCCCCCGTCTGATATCACACCCACTTCAAAACCCAACGGGCTGACCTTCGCAGCCCATAAATTAATGAGGCTGTGTCTTTCCGCACCATTAAGCCTCTCATCCATCGTTCAGCCCGGCAAGCCTCAATTTCCTCCTTTATAGCCACCACCCTGCAGAAACAATGGCATAAATGCCGTGAATATCTCGATTTAAAGTGATCAGGGGTGCTTTCTCTAGCACACAAGTATCATCTTTCACAAGATGTTACTGACCGGCCAATCCAAGTGGTATGTTGGGAGTACGCTAGACTCGTAAGCGATCATCCAGGAATCGTTGCCCTGTTCTCGTGCTAACTCTTCAAGCTCTTCAAATCCTGCTCATGAAGCATTTGAGAAGGCCAAAGAAGTGTTCGGCCATTTGCAGAAAAGCCCAACTTCCGCTCAAGGTTTCACTGGAATGCAAGATGTCATGACCATTGTGAATGAAGCGAAGCAGAAGTATGAGACCAGACTTGACCATGGGGCCAGGAAATGGCTTGCGCGGTTTTCCTGGAAAGTCATGTTCTACAGCAATATTCTTGATATGTTTGTCCAGCACCACCCGGAGTACGCCGCACTTGCATGGGGCGCCATGAAGATTTTGTTTGTGGTAAGAATGTGCAAAAGAAGCTGCTATTAAGTGCTAAATCCTCCCCCCAAGATGTCCATAAATCACGAAAAGACGATCAAGACTTTGGCAAAAGCATTCTCGCAGATTGCAGAAGCGCTGCCACAAGCAGAGTTGGCCGCAATCCTGTATCCAACAGGCGAGATGATCTCTGCGGTTTCCGAGCTGTACGCTCACATATTGAGCTTCTGCATCAGGGCGAAGCGATGGTACCAGGAAAGTCGCTGGATGCATGCTGTTGATTCCCTGATACGCCCAATGGAGCTTCGATACTTGGACCTTATCAAAGATATCGAGTCTCAAAGCCAGACCGTTCAGCTTCTGGCGCAGGCGGCTGCTCGAGCTGAACAACGTGACATGCACATCCTCCTTGAAAAACTGCTTGAGATGCAGCGGCAGTCCAACACTCAACTTGCAGAATTGCAAAGCATTGTCAAGCGTATGTCGCCCGGTTCTCACTACTCCTCTTCAGTGCTGACTCATTTCAGAATTTCAGGGGACTATCACCAATGCACAGCTTGACACAAATTCGAAATTAGACGACCTCCAACTCTCCGAGATCATGGGATTCCTGTCCGGACACTGCCAAATTGACGAAGTAAAATATCTGCAAGCGTGCGCTCTTGCTCGGCATCAGAGATCTCTTCGTTGCGAAAATAAGGATATTGTACTGTGGCGGTTACCTCGATTTGATGCATGGAGCCGTTTCCGAGGCTCTTCCGTCCTTGTCATCAGCGGTGACAGAATAACGATGCTCAGGCTCAGGGACTTCTGTGCCGACACAGTTCAAATGTTCCGGGACACCAGGACGCCCGTTCTATTCGGACTCAACCCGGGAAAGAATGGGGTTCCTGCTGGCCATACCAATGTGGACATTTTGAGCTCATTAGTGCTTCAAGCTCTTCGTCAGAACATCCACATGAATTCAGATAAGTCCCTAACCTTGGCTTGTGGACAGTTCCGCCGCGCAGAAACGGAGAACGACTGGATCGACCTTTTGGGCATGACATTGTTTAACTTTCCTCTGGTATATATAGTCGTTGACCTTGATTTGCTCTGCCCGCCCACAACCAGCACGCTGGCAGGCTTGACCTGGCTCTCGATGTTTCAGCGACTATTTGATGAGCTGCACAACCATGGCGCAAAGTCGGTGGTCAAGGTGGTCATGATCAATCGTGGCTCTCTCCACAGCACAGAAAGCGAGCGAAATGCACCCACCAATTTCTTCATTTCAATGCCGAGGACTGGTCGCAACACCACTGGTCGAATGAGGGATATGCCCATCATAGTGGGCAAAGGCAGAAACAAATATTCCTCGCGATGGCAGCAATCAGAACTGCGGTTGAAGATGCAACAGGTTAGAGTGCAAGACGGTTGAGCCATTCTGGCATGCGGTTTCCAGAATATATGTGGTGAGATTATGCTCGCATTCGACCTGACACACATCTCCACCCGGCAGCATGTACCATTCCCTTCTGGCCTTGTTGGAAATCGTACCTTGGTAAGGTGGGAGGTATCGAGAAGAGGTAGCGGCAGCTAGTTTTCTTTCCTCTCGAATCGAACGCATCATCGCCCATATGAATTGGAGGAAATGACCTCCACTACTACTCTTAGACTTCTTGAGCCTTGCTGATTCCAGAATTCCGAGAGCCGGCGGAGGCTCATGAATCTCACGGTGGCGGTTGGGGCCAGTTAGATCCACGAATTCCATGCTGCAACTAGGCCATGTCCATTCAGTATGTCGCCTGCTTGCCAGCTCGCGACTAAACTAGGAGGGCCGACCGGGGTGAAAGCGGCAATGGCGTCGCGACTGAACGGTGGAGTGTTCTCTGGAGGTTGATAAGAGATGAAGGTGACCGTGGCAAAAGTGAAACTGGACGCGAGTGCTTTGGGAGACGTGAGCCGGTGAGATGGAAGGACCGAAGAAATGACGCTCTTTAATATACGGTCAACGGCCGGCCTCTCCCTCCAAACCCCCCACCCCCTCACCAAAAAAAAAGTACACAGTCTGGTTCGTCAACTACCGGGTTCACAATCCCGGCACACCGGCGTGATGCTGCCTGCACCTATCATCGGGGTGCGAGACCGTCGTGGCAGCTCTATGGAGCAGAGCGATGACACCAAAACCGTCGTAACGGACAAGGGATTCACCCTCTGGGTCATCTTTTCCTCCTGCTGCGGCGCCACTCAAGTAGTGTCCTCACGTGATAACTTGGCATGCCAAGATTTCGCGAGTGCTGGGCTGGCATGAAATATGGAATGAATGTGTGGTCAGAGCAGAAACCATCAGACAGACCTCGACACCATGTCTGGAATCAGCCTTGCCGATACCATTAGCCAACTGAGCGTGGACGAAGAATGGGGACCGGAACTGACGACGTCGACGACGCTGGATGGCGTTCCGTACGCACCATACTCCAAGAGCGACAAACTGGGCCGCATGGCCGACTGGACTCAAGAAGGTAAAGAAGGCCGCGACCGAGGGGGCCGACAATACGGGAGAAACTTTCGGGGTATGTGGTCAATCCTGAGTGGTCCCAAATGGCGACTGACGGGCACAGATCAACAGATTTACGGTGCCGGCACTTCATCTCTCTTCGCCGTCCAGGTGGCCGAGGACGAGTCTTCATTTTCTGTGGTCGACAATACTCGAGCGACGGCGAAGACTCGCATTTTCGGTCGGGGCGGTGTCACCGTGTTCCGTGGTCGAGGCCAGCGCGGCGCGGCACAGCGGGGAGCAAGAGGTTCTTTTCAACGAGTAGGACAAGGTCGCACGGGTGGCCAGCCGCAGAACCAGTATTATGACCAGAGGGGTGGACGAGGTGGCCGCGGCCGACGGTTTGGCTGGCGCGACTACGACAAGCCTCAACGACATCGGGAAGCATCAGTCAATATTCGACCAGACTGGTCGATGAAAGAAGAGATCGACTTCAACCGGCTGACCAAACTCAACCTGGAGACGTCGGAAGGCGAGGACGTGGACAGCTATGGCTTCCTCTACTATTATGACCGCTCATATGACAAAGCGCCGGTCAAGAACACGGAGAGAAAATTGCAGGCGCTCGACCGCGCAGAATACAATGTCACCACGTCGGCTGATCCCGTCATCCAAGAGCTGGCGGAAAAGGATGAAGCGACGATTTTCGCCACGTCGGATATCCTGTCGATGCTGATGTGTGCCACCCGGTCGGTCTACAGCTGGGATATCGTCATCCTCAAGCACGGAGACAAAATCTTCCTGGACAAGCGACCCGACAGCAGCATCGATCTGGTGACCGTGAACGAAAATGCGGCCGACGCGCCTCTAGAGGCCGACTCGGCCATCACACCCAGCCAACAACAGACCGGGGTCAAGCCGGACAGCATCAACACGCCGAACAATCTCGCGACCGAGGCGACCATCATCAACCACAACTTTGCCCTGCAGACCGTGATCGAATCGCCGACGCACAAGTACGAATTTGCACACCCCAATCCGTTCTACAACCCGAACGAAGAGACAGAGCCGCTGGCGTCCAAAGGATACAAGTACCGCCGCTTTGACCTGTCCCTGGAGCGTGACGAAGAGCCGCTCCACCTCATCGTGCGCACCGAACTCGACGCCGTCGTCAAGAACAACATCTCCAACGAAGACCAATTCCTCGTGATCAAGGCGCTCAACGAGTTTGACCACAAGGCTCAAGGCAGCGGAGGTGCGCTGGACTGGCGCACGAAGCTGGCGTCGCAGCGCGGGGCCGTGGTGGCCACCGAGATGAAGAACAACTCCTGCAAGCTGGCCCGCTGGACGACCCAGGCCATCCTCGCCAAGGCCGACCAGATGAAGCTCGGTTTCGTCAGCAGATCGAACCCGAAGAGTGCGGCGAACCATGTCGTCCTCGGCGTCGTGGGCTACAAGCCGAGGGAATTTGCCAGCCAGATGAACCTCGGCTTCAGCAATGGCTGGGGCATCGTGCGGACCATCGTCGACCTCGTCCGAGGCATGAGCGAGGGGAGCGAGGAGGGTGACAAGAAGTACGTGCTGGTCAAAGATCCCAACAAGCCGGTCATCCGGCTCTATGAGGTGCCGCTGAGCACGTTCGAGGAGGACGACGATGGCATGACGGGCACTGTTGCGACGAACGAGAAGGAGGACGGCGACGAAGAATGATTGGAGGCTTTCACCGGCCCGTGGCATTCGTGTCATCGCGTATGAGTGAGAGCCACGACGCGATGAAATTTAGATGTGATATTTGGATCGAGTCTGGTGAACAAGCAACAAAAGCAATTAATCCAGACGACCACGTTGGGAGGTCTGGCTGAATAACCAGCCTGTTCATGACACATTCTCCATTGAAGATCATGCTAAATCTGCATTGGCCGATATTATTTCCGTCCGCTTGATCACTGGGCTTGAAAATTGACCCGACTTTGTTTGCGAATCCGGAGAGTTCTTCCACATAATTTACATCATGTCATCCGAGACCCCTTGCCTTGCTCATTTGCGCCATCCGTTCATTCTCCGACGAGAGGACGCTCATATAAGAAATCCTTGCCCAAACCCCAATTTCAAGGTGGATGGATATCTATCTCACCTGCCCATGCTCTTTCCAATTTCACTTTCCCAATTGCGCGCCCGCTCAAAGCCATTCGATCCGGTCTGGAAATCCATCATCGCCTGGTACACAGCTTCCCTGCTCGTGGTCACGAACGGGCCGTACTGGACAATGGGCTGGTCAAGCGGCTGACCGGCCACGAGGATAAATCGTGCGGGCGCATCGGCGCCTTCTTCGACAGAGGCATTGACGACGTCACCTTTCTGCTCAAAGACCACGTTGTGGTATGGGGTGACGGCGTCGCCTCCTTTCTCACCGTTGCCGAACGTGACCACACCTTCCAATGTATATGCAAAGGCATTCCAGCCAGTCGGTAACTCTTGTGTGATCTTTCCACCCGGTTTGATGAGGACGTCCAGCAGCCAGACCGGGGTATAGGCCAGGTCCTTCACAGAATCGACGCCCTGGCTTCGTCCGGAAATCACCTTGACTTCGACCTTTCCGTCGTCGGCGGTGGCCTGGGGGATTTCCGTCGCCCGAAGGTCACGATACCGCGGCTCGCAGTACTTGAGGTTTTCCGGCAGGTCAACCCATAATTGCATGCCCACGTTGACGTCCTCGGTCTGCACCGGCATTTCGGCATGCATGATGCCCCGTCCTGCGGTCATAAATTGGAGATCTCCAGGCCCGATGGTGCCTTTGTTGCCAGCAAAGTCCTCATGGTCCACGCCTCCTTTGAGCAGGTATGTGATCGTCTCTTGACCGCGGTGAGGATGGTCGGGAAATCCGGCGCCCGGTGGAATTCGGAAGTGGTCGAGCATCAAAAATGGTGTGAAATTTCGCAGCTTGGGCGTGCCAATGGACCGTCTGACCACGGCGCCCGCGCCCTCTGATTGTTCTCTTGCGAGGAACGAAAACTTGATTTCTCGTGCAGTCATGTTGGTGGATGTGCTTGCGAATCGAGAAGGTATCACTGGAAGACCGATAAACGATGAGGTCGCCGAAAGGTTCGACACTGTTTTGCTCGTGCTTATGCGAGGGATGATGCTGCTCAAAAAGGGTTTTGCCTGCTGAAGTATTGTCTTCGAGGCCAGATTGACGTATGCAACGAATACGGCGATAATGCAAATCAAGATGGAGACAAACACCTTCATGGAATAAAAAGCAGGTACTTATACTTGCGCGACCGTGTCGAAGAGACTAGAACTTTCAACCCCAGAGCATTCTACTTACACAGCAGAACCGTTCAGCTTATGAAGGCTTGCCAATTGCTGTTCGATAATTCACAGCTCATCCGGAACCATTCCGATGGTAAAGCGGCAGCGATCGCGTAAGAATCAGTCAGCAAAAGCCCAGAAAATGTTGGTCACATGACCCACGTTTTCGGTGAGAAGATAATCCGATCTGGACAGGCCAAAGACCTTGGACTCGGTTGGTCCGGGTCTCCCTTTGCTGGATCAGCTAGCGAGGATTTCCTGCGGAAAGGGATCCTCCATTCGGCGATGTGGCCATGCTACTGCCGATCACGACCACGGTGTATATTCTTTGCCCACGGCTCCGGCTGCGAAAATTGACCTCCGGCGCCTTATCGGCCTCAAGCGGAGCAGGGGAACGACACCTTGTCCGACCTAGGTCGTGTGGAATACCTCCGATGATTGTTGATGACCGTCTTCGGTGTCGGGTTCACAGCAGTAGAGGGACTGCGGCGAGAGAAATGACAAGCACGGAAAAAAATCGGCTAGAGCCTGCTGTCATGTTCTTCGTAATGATATCTGTTCCCGTTAGCTTTTCTTGCTTTATCTCCATCGTTTTGTCTTGTACTGGTAAAGTTGACATATGGTTGCTATAAATATACGGAAGTGGATGTAGACAACAAATGTGAGGGAAATTTGTCAGGGCCCTTGAACAATATCAGCTTTGAATTGTTGCTGGTGCCAGAACGACGACGACGACAGCAACAGCATCAAACGTTAGGAATTGGCCTCGAAGAATCCAACCAGATGGTTACCAATCTTCATACCGATCAAATTTTTGACGTGATGGCAATATACCACATAGGCACACCTGCAAGAGTCAGGACGAGGGCAGGATGTCAAATTCATTGATAGACTCGCTGCCCCGCTTTGGATGCTCGAGGTGTGAAGTCTTGTACACTGTTCGCCAGATTTGGAAGTCTCTCCTGTCTGATTGTTGACTCTTGTGTCCATATGTCCTAGCGGTGTCGGTCGGAGGCGGTACGGTCGACGGCACCGTTCTGTCAAGGACTCGAAGGTTCGGTTGCCATTTCTGATGGGACTATTTGGCACTCCTCCACGTACGTAGGATTTGCTGGGCAGGTGGGTATTTGGAACCCGTCTTGACAATGAGGGAAGAAAGTCTGCAAGATCAGGGGCACAACCTGCTAATATCCCTGACACCTCCGAGTTGTAGAGATTGGAGTAGGGTTGAAGATCATGTTCAAGAAAGAATACTCAACGAATGAGGCAAGCACTTCAACTCAACATCATGGACCATGGTATGTTCCACCGGGACCTGGCATGAGCAATGCTCCTGGCGAACGTCAGACATAGTCAATACTAGTATCGAATGCATAGAGCAAGAAGCAGCCAGATCGAGAACGGAAGAATGGGTCATCCGTTGGAAGATGGCAGCGGTAGCAGCGACAGATGTGTGATTGGTTGAAAGCGTCGAGGTGCCGAGGGATCCCAACCACCTGATGTGTAGCCTGGGCTTCCGTAACTGTTTGTCTTCTAGTCTATGTTCTGGCACTACCACAATCGCTGTCCTCGGCGAAGCTGACGGCATTCTCACTTGAGGGTCGATAACCAACCAGCTTCCATCTCTTTCCATCCGATCAATCCAAATAAGTGACTTCCTTCGCCCTCCAACCTCCCTACATGATTGATCAAAATGTTCTACGAACCTGAAAGGACTGATCACAACCTCTTGCATGACCCGTTCAAAGTATGCTTCCAAACCTCAGCACCCATGTCATATCTCCTTTAGCGACCAGTCTTAATAGATTCGCCGTCGATACTCTCTATACTCCTTCCTCTTTGTTCCTCACCTAATCCTCACGCCAGGCATGCGTCATTCCCCGCCCTATTGGCTGGATCTCTACGACGTCGGCCACAACGCCGCCCACCTACAACCTCGCCCCGTTTTCTCAATTTAACAACCTCACCTTCGACCCGCCGTACGTCATGTTCTCTGCAAACCAGAAGCCCGACGCGCTCCGCAAGGACACGGTGGTCAACGCCGAGGCCACTGGTGTTTTCTGCTGGCAGCTGGCCACGTGGGACTTGCGCGAGGCTGTCAACGCCACAGCCGAGCAGGTTCCATACGGTGTCGACGAGTTCGAAAGGGCTGGTTTGGAGAAGGAATGGTCCAGGGTGCTGAAGCTCCAGGTGCCGATGGTGAAGGCGAGCCCGGTACGATTTGAATGCGAGTACCACTCGACTTTACGTTTACCCGGGAATCCACCAATGGGCACAGTCAATGTTGTGATCGGTAAGGTGGTCGGCATTCACATCGACGACAACGTCTTGACCGATGGTAAGATCGATGTTGGAAAGACCCTGCCCATTGCCAGATGCGGCTATTATGACTACGCCGTCGTGCGTGACACCTTTGAAATGATCATTCCTGGCGATCGTTCCAACTTGTATGGATTAGAAGGAAGCGTCAAAGCCCACAGGGAGGCCGCGCAGAAAATGGGCGTCGAAGAGAGTGGTGGTCCACCTTGATGCAACAGGGCTGCGCTGTTTACTGGTAGCATAGTCAACTCACGAAATCTTCTCTCACATGCGTCAACGTGAATGTGCGAAGCCAGCCAGAAGTAGCAGATATTGGGAAAGAATGGAGCATGTTCTCTAGCTCCCATCTGTCCGGCAAAGTGAAAAGCAGAGATATTCAGACCACCACTATTCTGCAAATGCACAACGACTTATGATCGCGCCAAGCCTTCGCGAGACCGCCCGGACGCCCAATTGCAGACTGGCTTGCAGGGACAGTGTCGGTTGAAGGTGCAATATAATTGCTATGGTGCAGTTCCGAATCTGGATTCTCTACAGTATCTAGGCGCATCCGAAGCTTTCCACGGACGATGGCGAATCCAAAGACATCGGTCAGTTTCGACGAAATTATCCAAGCCGGTACGCGTTCGTGAGCTCGATACCATGACGCTGTCTGACCTCAACTGTAGACAGACAAAGAAGAAAGAATGAAGAATTAGCCAACGAAATCTTTGGACGGAACCGGAAAACTCGGGAGGATGGTAGAAAAAGCGCATCGCGCACACCGAGCCTGGCCAGCAGAGCGGGAATCTCCAAGGTACACCACAATGGGAAGGAGAATTGTTTGGAGAGGGAGGTCGCCCAATAAAAAGGACGTTCACTGATTGGACTTGCGGGTACAGCGATCTTCCTCGACCGCGAGCATGGGGCCCCAGAAAAGCAGTCCGTTTAACCCGCCGTCACGACCGTCGTCTGCCGTGGCTCAAAGTGCTCGAACCAGCAGAATCGCGACGGCGATTGATTCACAACAAGCCCATATTGTGCCCTCACAACCTCGGGCCACTGGCCCAGGCTTGAGTATCAAAGGCAAAGCAGGTCCGTACGTGGTCGAGGCGAGCAATTTCGCTCCGGGCACCACGGCAGAAGACATTGAATCGGCGCTCCGAAGTGAGACGGTGGATGACAATGGTGTGAATGGACTGACATCGTGTCGGATCGTGGCGATACATCCCACAGTGACTGCTGAGATGATCTTTTCTGAGATGCAGATTGCAGAGAAGATCATCTCCATCTACCACAACCAGAAAGCCGATGGCAGGATATTACGTCTCCATCTCAAAGGTTCTGGCCCGGGATTCGGGCTTCCATCCCGGTCCCGGAGGAATGAACCGGTGCATTCGTCCGACACTGCCCCAGCGGACGCGTCGAAAGAACAGTTCAATGCGGACGACGCGCCCGGAACGGAGGATGTCGAGATGTCTGCTGAAGCACTGGCACCGTATGACAGTGAAAGAGAGGCAGCGAACCGGGATCGTCGAGATCGGGAATCCAGACGGGCCGAACCAGACGTCCAGGACGGCAGATACGGATTCAGCGAGAAGACGGATTCGCACCAACCCCCACCAGGAGGCTCCCGAGACGATCGAAAGGGAGGCAGGCGAGACGAGGAGCGAAGAGATCGGGACCGTGACAGAGATCGAGAAAGACGGTACGATGACGGTCGGTATGACCGCAGAGATGACCGGGGATCGTACCGACGGGACGACCGTCCAGAAAACTACAACGCTCGACCATCGCACTACGGGAACGGCGTTGGTGGACTCCGGGGCGGGTTCGGCAGCGCTCGAGGTGGAAGAATGTACAGCGACGACATCGTGCCCGGAGGGAGAGGTGGTGGAGGAGGCGGAGGCAGGGGTTCATACAGAGGTTACAGATAAGATGACCTACCTTGTGAGTGGTCTCTATGATCATCGCCACCGGGTTGGTAGTTCTGCTAGTGAAACTCAAGAAGTCGCTGAGGCGACATGCTTCTTGAGTGCATTAGACATAGGTAATCAATTCCAAAGCAGGGCCAGTCCTTAAATTGGTCTCAAATTGCTGATCTGTTCCCGTCTGATCCAGGTGTCTCGCACTACTGGCCTTCATGTCTCTCTGAACGCCTAATGTACATGCCCATTTCGTAACTTCCAGCGTCAACGCTGACGGTGAGAACCGACCGACGTCGACCGACGGACGATCAATCGCTCTTCAACATGCTGTCGACCAGATCGCCCAGCGGTCCCCAATAGTCTTTGCCACCTCCTTTCTCCAAGCCATGCTCGTCAATGAAGAGGACGTAGTGCTTGAAGCTCGTGTTTAGATGCGGTTCGAGACCCAGATGCACAATGACGGGATAATGATGGCAATAAATGTGCGCATAGACGCGGTATAGACGCTTGAAGAGCTGCCGGACCGTGGAGGGGAAGTGTTTGGGGAAGGGAACGCCAATGCGGCTGGGAAAGGTGGACTCGTTGTCGATGTTCGACTGCACCCAGGTCATGAGATGTTCAATGTACTCGGGCGCCGACATCTTGGTAGGCTTGGGGTATCCGGTGGCGGCGTCTTGCCAGAGATATTCGAACCTAGAAGACGTTAACACTCTCTTGTGCAACTTCAGGATGAGCGCCTCACTCGTCTGTCGCTTTCATCTCGGGACACGACTGCGGTGAGCAGAATTCTGTGATTGACCCGTACAGCAGGTTGATCTGATTGTAGAAATCGACCACTGTCGGATCATCAGCCCAGTTCAGGCACCAGTTTGACCGTCTCACCATTGACCGCGAGCCACTCGTTCAAATCTTCCCCCTCGGGCAGTTTGACCGCTTTTCTTAAACTACCGCTGCCGAGAGTGGCCTCAGCAAACTGTCTGAGTTGATAACTGGTGGTGCCCTTGTTGGCTCGTTGTGGTTTAAACTGTCCACGCGTGCGGGCATTACTAGAAAGCGCACCAGGGTCAATAACCATCGGCAAATTGAGGCCATAGAGAAGGAGCTGTGCAGCACGAGAGGCAGGGGAATAGGATGACGGTGGCGGCTCATCATGGTCAAGGAACGTGTACGAGCTAATGGTCACGCAGGAGGAGGACTGCTTGAGCGTGCAATGAGGCGGAAGGGGCTGCGGCAGAGAGGAATGGAGGGGGACGAACATGGTCGTAAGTAGCGAGGCCATAACTCGGGCTGCTCATGGACGGGATGTCGAGAGTTTTTGAAGTTCAGCTGCTGTATATCCCACGTGTTGGTCAAAGTGTCCTCATGTTTTGCAATAAATGGGCTTGTCTCGGAGAATACCTGGGCAACGGCGTGTGTGCTCTCAGCACAGCCCGACAGAAAAAGAAGCAGAGAGAGGTTGGGGCAATAGAAAGGGTGCCTTCAGGACAGGAAGCAATTTTGCAACGGAAATCAGAAGAGTCACTCGACTTGTGCACCCGCAGGCATCTTCCAAAGTCGAGGAGGAAGTGGGGAGTTGCAAGTGGACGATGATGCAGGTCTTGGCGCGTTGCCAGGGCAATGAATCTGGATTGCACCACGCGATGGTTGGGCCAAAGGGACAGGAGTACAAGCGAACTTCAGACACCGACGACCTTTTTCCTGGCCCAACAATGATGGCAGACATCATATGTACAACTCGAGCACCAACTTTTGTGCAGCCGAAAGCCTCCTGAGGCCAGGAGGCCCTGCCTCCGCCACCGGTACAGCACCACCGTCCCTGTATTGTCGTTAAGTCTTGGTCGTGATTCATCAATATAAGCCTCCAAAAGCACGGTAAGCAAGCCCATGTCTATCTAGATGGTCCACGGCCCCTCGTTCCAACGCCGAAGCCAGTCGAACTTTTTTCTAGTATCCACACCCGCCTGCGGTTCCACCTGTACACTTCTTTCATATAATTCGCTTCTGGGGTCAGCCGAGTCCTGCACGTGGTCAGCTTGTGATTCATGAGACAGGATGAGAAGACGGACCTCAGATTCTTCCAGAACCTTGGTCTCTAAGATCAGCTTGACGATCTCGTCACTCCTCAGCGAGCGGGGGCCAAAGCCGTAGGGCTGCTCCAGGCTTTTTTGGACGCCCACCATCACTTCACCCATGATCTCGAACTTTTTCCAATTGACATTCTCCCCGATAAAGGTTTGGTTCGCGGTGGCGGCCATGGTAAGGTCCTGACGCAAAAGGGGGAGAAAAGGGATGCGCTCGGTGAAAGAATTCTCCCAGGCCATCCTGTACGGCGCATACGATCGGGATATCCCCATCAGGATGGTCAATCTCAAAAACTGCTTTTGAACGTCCGGCGGGACCAGCTCTTGGGTGGCCGTCAGTCGGGCGATTTCGTGACCGGTGATGCCGGCGACGATGGCGCCCAAGGAGTTATAGTTGTTGAGCTTTCGAACTTGCCACGCCAAATCCATGAATTTCTCCAAGGCCCTGGCGCGATGCTTCGGCTTGTCGCGCAACAATACCATGCCGGACACGAAGAGGGCCAGGTGATTGAAGTGTCGCACCATGGCACTGATGTTGTCGACTTGGCGCGATCTTCTCTTCTGCTCGGTGGTGAGGCAGACGTGCCGAACAAAATCGCGCGGTCTGATGGCCGAGTACATGGTCCAGTCGATTCGCGTGATCTCTCGGGCCAGCTCTTCGACAGGGATGTCCATAAACTGATGCCATTGGAATTTGCCCAGCCGGATGTGAGGGAGAGCTTTCAATGTCTCGGCCCGTGACTTGGCATTCTCCAATTGCATGAAGTTGGTGAATGACTGACTCGAGTTGTTTCCAGTCTTGAGAATACTCGAGGACGATGAGGGGGCACCGGAGCCATATGCCGAGGAACTTTCGCCGCCGTCATTGTCGTCCTCGCTCGAGTCCAAATCCTTTTGTGCGCTGCGAGGGGTCTTTGAGCCGCCGTCCCGCGTCGTCGACAGCGGCATCGAGGTGGATGATGAAAGAGAACCTTTCTTGGTGGTGGCGGCGGTGGTGGCAGCACTGCCGGTTTTACTGGTTGCAGACACCGAAGCGTCATCGTAGGCCCAGTCCAAATCGTCGTCTTTGACATGGATCTCGAGATTGTTGCTGATCTCCCGGGCAGCTGGGGCAAACACTTTGCTCTTCTCGATGCTTTGGACAAAGGTGATGGCCATGTCGCGAGTAGGATTATTGCCAAAGTCGCCGGCGTACGAGGCCGTCCACTGCGCCAGGACTTGGAGGTAGCGCAACATTTCGGCCACTTTCGAAAAATGCACCAGATTGCTCTTTTCCAGTTTCATGAATTGATCCACGATGGCCACCAGCAATTGACGAGGCGTGGCAAACGCTCGATACAGACACAGGAACGACGGCACGAATTTGGAATCTTGCTTGGACGACGGCAGCGACAAGAGCCGGTTCACCAGCTCTGCAAAGGGAACGCCCGTTTCTTGCCGTGAACCGTCCTCGACCTTGGGCTTACTCGTGGCGGTACTCAACGATCCGATCTCGGTCGGTGGCGAGTCATCGTGTGATTCTTCGTCCATGTTCAGAAAGGTTTGAAATGCGCGGCTGTCGGCCGTGTCGGCGGTTCCTGGCCGGAGCATGCTCTTCATGTAGTATGAATCCGGCGTTTCAGGAATGATTGTGGACGCGGGTTCCGGTGTGATCAGACGACTATTCGTCGAGGGGTCGCCCGACGACACGGGGGTCTGCGGTTCTGCTGGCCGACCGGGGGGCCTGGAGGCCGTATTGGTGTCCAGACGGAGTTTCGTATTCCGGTTATTCATCATCATCGGAGGTTCATCGTCCTCGTCGTCCTCGTCGTTGTTGCCGTGGTCTTTGTTGTCATCTGATGAATCCTCTTCAGTCTCTTCATCTTCGGACTGAATGACTGCTGGTCGAGCGGACAGGTTGAGAAGTAACTCTCTCGACTTGGAGATCCGAAGACTGGAAAGAGACCGGCTCCGGCTTCGAGATTTCTCTGGTGATACCTCTCGGGATGATAGAACCGGCATCGCTCGTGGCTGGCCACGCGAGTTGAGACTGGTGGTCGACTTCGACCCGACCGTCTCTGGTAGGATACGTCAGATATTCGAACATGGTCATCAGCGTGCAGAGAAACAGAGACAAAAGACCAAACCCAGGCGAGGAGGTATATTTCGTCGTTGAAAGACGTGGGGCTTTGCAAGTCACACGGGGCTCATAGGAACCAACGGGTGGCGAAAATTGTGGTGGCCACGTGGATGGATGAGACTTACTTCGTGGAAAGGCGAGGACACGATTGAGCAGGGTCAAAAGGCATTGTTTCTGACTATCAGCCAGGCTCGTCGAAATTTGCGCGATGGAGACGGTGGGAAGATTGCGACGGACGTGGTCATGGAAACGGGAATTGATTTCTCGCGCTTTGTCGGGTGCGTCACACTTTGCCGCCACCAGCACACAAGGGACATCGGAGCTCGTCAATGCAGCTGTCGCCATGGATTAGCTCTGTGGATCACAGGATTCCGAGCGGCAAAGGCATCCAAAAAGGCAGGACCAGCAGCGAAGCGCACTGGAGGAAGAGCATTCCGGTCCAAGGCGGAAGAACGACTTACTCAAGGTTGAGGGGACGTCGGCAACACTGATCTGACTGGTCACGTCGTAGAGACAAAAGCAACCGTCAATGGGAGGGACAGGAGAGCCATTCAGATAGGTGGGCCAAGTGACTCGGTGACCGCTAAAGTCGACGTCGTCCAACGCAAGCTCGACAAATTGGATCCGGTAAACACTGCCGTTCAGAGTGACCTTGTTGGAGGAAAATGGCGTGGACGAAGGGCTTTCCAGGTCGATCGCGGTCCGGATGAAGGTGGTTTTCCCGACCCTACGAGTCCCGATGACACTGAAAGTGAGGGTCGACACGTCGGGGGCGGCATCCCTGGTCTTGACAGGGCAACGGTTCAGTGTCTGTTTCCTTCAGAGAACAGGCACAGGAGCGCGTGACTCACCTTCAAATTGGGCCTCGATTCGGTCGGATGGCCGCTGCGACTTTCTGATGATCGAGCGGTCGACACGCCCCGGGTCGTCTCAGAGCCTCGCCGATCGTCGTCACGGTGGCTTGCTTTAGAACCCCGTCGACTACCGTCCGAACTTTTGGTGCTCGCCCAATGCCTCTGGCTGTGGCTGTCGCGTCGGCGCTCAATCAACGGTGCCGAGTTCTGCCGGTCTCTGGGTCTGGCCGGGGGGGGGCCGTCGGCGACTCTGCTGTCGAGTGACCTGTACTTGGTCGATCGTCCGTCCATGGTGGTGCGAAAGAGCAACTCAGGCCGAAAGCATGGTGAACGAGTGACAGGGCTGACGGTATGTGGGTTGCATGGAAATGCTGTCAGTGGAGCGGGAGGCGGCGGTTCATAGGTACCTGCCACATCAAGACGCCAACTCAATGGGTCTCAACGTGGGAACCATCAGACGGACGCGGTGAAGAGCAATGAGATATCTTGACCGGGGCACCAAGACCGCGTCAAAGACCTCTCGGGAGTCTCGACGAAGTACAGAGAGGACCAGCTCTTGCTCTCGGCCCAGGATGCGTGGAGAGCCAAATGGACGCAAAGAGTACCTGGTACGTCTGGGAGGAAGCTGTGAGGTCTGCAAAAGAAAGTGATGCGCTGCGGATCGGTCGTTGTGGATGGAGCTCGGCTACCCATGTGAAAGAAGGACTTGACTGTGGAACAGGCCGGCCATTTCTGCAATGCAGCCTCCCATGCTAAGTTGCGCCTGTTCCAGGAACGCGAGGTCGCGACTGGACGACGGCGGCGGATGGAAATGTTCCGCAGCCAGGTCGACAGCATGGAGGAATGCTGGCTGGGGTTGGGTCTGACCGGCTGCGGAGGCCATTGGGTCCGGCTGAGGCGAAGACTGGCTAAGGGTGCCGCGGCCTATGTCGTCCTGTCGGCGACTGCAGCGCCCATGTTACGGCACCGAGCCTACCAAGACCGAAGAGTAGTCGGATGAGGGAGGCCTGTGAATTAGTCCTATGTTACAGCAGTCAGTAGACTGAGGTCAAGGATACTGAGTACTGCATTAATGAGTGCTGGCGGCAGAACAGAAGCGCAACACAGCAAGCCCTCCGCTTCGCGCTACCGCCTTCTGATTCTGGGTCCCTCCCTTCCTGCATTCCCCGCGGCCCTATCACAGAAAACTGCCCCTCGCGCACACACGTGTGGACATGCCAGGGGAAAGTCTCTGAGTGCCATGTCATATTCACAATGGACGGAACGATGGAAATCCTGGCTGACTTGACTCTGGTATAGCCCGACATCCCGGTGGGCCCAATTTCATTTCGCACGCCCTTCCCGCCAGCGCGTCGCGTTTCGGATCAGGGGAGCAGGGTGCGATCCATGCCAGACGGGACATTTTTTGCTGTACAGACCTTGGCAGCTCCCCGAATGCCATCTAATCTTACTTTGGGGGGGTTGCACTGACGACCCCAGGCAAACAGGCAGTAAGTACTCGTTCCGACCAGGAACCTGGACCACCGTGGCATTGGCCCCTCGACCTCTGTCACACGTCTCCACGACTGTTTACCATTCATTCCTCTAGTCTCGGACTCACGCCAGGCGCCACACCTCGGCCGGATCACATTGTGTGCATGTTGATGATCACCATGACAGTCGGCCGGCGTCATCTCAATGTCCGGACGACCAAACAATTGGTTCATTCCTATTGGCGCGATGTGGCTGAGGCGCCGTGACATGGGAACCTCAGCCCGGCAAACAAAGTCAGAGCCTAACGTGACTCCCATCAGAAGCCCGCTTTGGGTCGCCTCGTTAAGCATCGTCGGCTGTCATGGCCGCCACATTTCCTCTGGCGGCGCCTGCGCCCACACGTTCCGAGCTTGACAGCCCGCCGGCGCCAGTGAGAGGGCTGAGGGAGATTTTGCCAACGCCATCACCAAGATTTCCATCCGTGCTCGGAAAAACTAGCTGCAAATCGTGGACCGGCCGTGCGTCATGATCTCCAAGCTGGGTTGTGATGAGGATGAGGATGATGACTATTATTATAGCTCACGCCAGCCACAGCACGCCCCAATGTCTCTGTGTTGCCATGAGAGGATAGATTCTCGTCTTCATCATGTCTCAGAGTCAGGCCCGAAGTGAGGGGGCCCGGTCTATAAATCGCCATGTTGCAGAGCCCCGTTTCCCCCAGATCTTGCCACTCCGGACTGTTTCGGCCGCCGGCAGGGCCAGTGGTTGCTCCACCTCGTCGAGTACAGACGGAGAGTCTGAACACGACGCTGGAGATCTGGACTTGGATTCCCTCTTCAAAAAACTGGACAGGTACAAGTCGGAAATGGAAGAGGTGAAAGCGCGCCTCCATCGACAGCGAAGCGTCTCGCAGGAGGTCGAGGACGTCCTTCCGACGACACGATCTCCGCTTCGGCTGGAGCTGCTGGGAAGAACGGACGACGCCAAGCGGATAGACACGCTGACCCAGCTGGACAGTCCCACTTTGCCCAGAGACTTCGGGCCGGGGGATGACGAGACTGAATTGCTGCCGGTCGACGGACTCGATGCTCATGTACCTGAGAAACAGTCGCTGAACCTCGCAGGAGAGTCCAACATCCCATTAGAGGAGCCCGATCGGCATCAGGGCCAACCGCGTCATGGCGAAAATGGAGACAACGCCCGGGAAACCACCGAGGACCATGAGGCCACTCATGGTGGTGAAAGAACTGGTGAAGGGTCCCAGGCGCCATCCAACGAATCTGAAGCATCGATTGAGCAAAGCCACCAGCTTTCGTGTGGCCCCCCGCCGGCCGAAAGGCCCCAGGAGGACGTGGACGATGCTGAGAAAGAGAATTCAAAGGTGAACGACCCGAGTGATCGGCCGCCACGGAAGCAACAGATGCAGGCGAAGAGCAATCCAAAAGAATCGACTGTGCCTCCCCGCCGACCGAGACGGCCAGATGGCGGACCAACCGAGTTTCACGAGGCGCCGTGGGGGATGGACTTTGACTTCCAGGTGCCCGCTTTGGACAAACAGAGTCCCATCAGCTTTCCACCGCGAACCTCCAGCAAAGCGGGGCGTGCCGAGGATTTGAACCGACACGGAGGAAGGGTGCATGACGACCAATCAAAGCTCCACGAAGATGCCAGAATGCCTGTTGCGGAAAGGGAGAGTCCACCTGTCCTGCCACCTCGGACCTCGAGCAGAGCTTGGAGTGCGAATTCTCCAGACATGAGCGATTCCCAGAGAGATGAGAAGCGGTCACCGGCCCAGGGTTCAGATGTTGCCATATCTGGCGCCTCTGTCGCCTCTGTCGCCGTGACGCGCGCGTTCCCGGGGGGGCGGGGAGAGAGACGAGCCCAACGACCTTTTCGACTGGATCTTTCGCGTCAGGATGTGCGTCCCCCTGAAATACACAGCGCCATGAGCGTCCCTCCGAAGACGTCAACAATAGTGTCACCAAGACTGGAGGAGCGCACGGTCGGTGTAGTCAAGACCAGTCGACGGGCGACGGTGTCTGAGAGTCGACAGATGACGAGAAACACAGGCCGGCTCCCCTTGCGGTCTTCGCCGCCGGTCCCGTTCTTTCAAGATGATCAGCCAGCGGTGCCCTCGTTGTCATATACGACGTCGCCAGCGACATCGACATTCAGCCCCCCGTTGACACCATTGTCCCTGGGCTCTCATGAGGATCCGATGCGACGAGAGTTGGAAATCTCTGCCATCCATGATGGCGCCCACACTCTCGAATCCAAGGACAAACAACGGAAACCGCCGAGGTGGCACTTTGTCGAGGCACACGATGACGACGATGAAGAACCGATGGCAGCTTCCGCTTCGTCTTTTGACTCGAAAATTGACCCCGCTCCGAGGGCCGATGATGCCGATGGGAAATCGTCGAGTGTGGAGAAACCGCGGATGAGCCGACAACGCAGCGTGTTCAAGGTCTTTCAGAAAAAGTCGTCCGTGGACAAGCTCATTGAAATGTACATGAATGATGATGACCAAACGGAGGAAGATCATGGACCGAAGAGATGGGCCGGCAGATCGAGGAAGCCCTCGTTGCGGCAAACCAGTCACTAATCACCCCCTCGCGCCGGGACGGTATGCTCGAGTGGCCCAGGCGGACAACACCCACCGTGAGGCTAACGGGCGGTTGAGGCTGCCGGCCGATTTTGGTCTTCTTCGGTCCATTCAGTGACCAAGTCGGCAAACGCCTTCAGCCCATCCACCTCGGCGGAAGGACCCGTCATGTATTGCTCGAGGAGGCGCATGGCACGGGCGAATCGCGGATCCTGAGGTTTAGGATTGAAGGGTGGATGTCGGCCACGAGCGGGGCCTCGGAACATATCTATGTGATCATTCTGGCCATCCCGAGCATTGACCTCCAGCGTCGCTTCAAAGACCGATCTCAGCGTCGACCTCAGCGAGGGATATTTCTCAAAGAGCGCCGTGAGCCTGGGGTCGTGGATCCGCCGCCCATCCCCAGAGGTTTGTGAGGAAACAGTCGGAAGGACACTCGGGTCTGGGGCGGGAGCCGGCCGGGACTGCGGACATTGAGCTGCGTGTCTCTTGAAGCAAGGCAACGAACAACTGCACGAACGGTGAGAAATGAGTCATGAGTGACCAACTGTATTTACCTCTTAGCTCGACATGACGGACAACGATATTTGAAGGACGAATTTTGGCAGACGTCGCAAGGTCCTGAGGACATGAGTTAGATTTCCTGCTCCTGCCCAGGTCCAGTCGTGCTTCAAGCTGAGAAGACTCGGTTGTAGATTGTAGTGTGGTCCCCGCCTAACTTGCCGCGCGAGACGAAGCTTCAGCCACGTGATTTGCGTCATCAAATATGTCCGAGGAGTCGACTGGACTCTTTTCCTCCCGCCACAAACAGGTCTCGCATGTATGAGACTCTGTCGCTCGGCACCATGCGCGCCTCAGTATTATCACCCGCACTCCGTACCCTCTCCCATGGTTCACCGTCGCCATCTCTGAGCAGACTTTACCGGACCACGGCCACCCGAGGTTTCCATGTCCCCAGCGCGGTGACGGCGTCCCAGGCTCGTCGCCGACCAACTTTGCGCCCTGGCCGTCACCACTGGCCTTGGGGGTCTCTGTCCAAAAGGACAATCTATATACAGACTCAGACCACACCCAGTGAGTATCGGTCTCCGCTGCGACGCCATGGAAGACTAACGGGTCACATGGCAGACCCTGATGCGCTGAAGTTCTTGCCCAACCATCCCGTGCTCCCTGAAGGGTTTCCCTCGACCTTTCTCGAATACACGTCTCCTCGATCGACCGTGTCTCCGCCCCATCCTTCTCCGTTGGCGTCGAAGCTGTTGGGCGTGGATGGGGTCACGTCGGTCTTCTATGGTCCCGATTTCATCACCGTCACCAAGGCGGCCGATGTCAACTGGGCCCACATCAAACCCGAGGTTTTCAGTCTCGTTACGGAATCCATCACCTCCGGAGAGGAGATCGTGAACACGGTGGACCAGGGCCGAGCCGGTGATGGCCACCCAGGGCGGGCAGAAGACAGTCTGGCGGAAAATGAAGACGACGGTGAAGTGGTGGCCCTGATCAAAGAACTCCTCGAGACCCGGATCCGACCGGCGATTCAAGAGGATGGCGGAGACATTGAGTACCGCGGCTTTGAAGACGGGCAGGTCTTGTTGAAGCTGCGCGGTGCCTGCCGCACGTGTGACTCGAGCACCGTGACGCTGAAGAATGGCATCGAGTCCATGCTGATGCACTACGTAAGTGGGCGCACGGGTCCGTCGTCTCGGCTATCGGCGGGTTGCTAACGGGGGACAGATCGAAGAGGTCAAGGGCGTGACGCAAGTGCTCGACGAAGAGGAAGAGATTGCCATTCAAGAATTTGCCAAGTTTGAGGAGAAGCTGCGGCAGCAGAGAGGTCCAGATGCCACCGCTTCCACCGTGGGCAAAGGCAGTTTAGACTTTGTCGAATGAACGAACAAATTGGCCGTACCGGGGGGGCCGCTGAGTCTCACGTTTTTCAGCGTGGCTGCCAATGAACTCCACCAAGCACATCACCGACCCCAGATGGATCAGAATTACTCGCGGCCAGTGGGACCAGAGTCGGACAGTTTCTGGAACGCAGGTTGGACAGCAAATTGCGCCCAATGCTTGCCGGGGTCCAACGTTCACTCCAACGTTGACCGTGCCAGATTGATGCAGAAGGACCCATGCTCTGCGGAAGGTCCATCAGAACCTAGTGACCGGGCGTTATAGGGACCCGGGGCTAGGACAGCGAATGCAGGAGCGAAATTCTGGCCATCCCTCCCGGGAGATGTACGGAGAGTAGTGTCGAGTTCGTACGGATCAATTCACTGGCCCAAGCGCAGATGTGCGGCGCCCAGACCACCCCATTTGAGACCCGACCTTTCAGGGAGAGGTGGTAGCATCGAGATCGGCGCGTTTGTGCTCCAGCCACCTCTGCCAGGTTAGAGAAGGCCAGGCTAGGACCGGTAACATTTATCGGGCCACCTGACATGACTTGCGTTTGGCCTCCGGGCGCGGATCCCGGAAGCACCTATGGAGACGCCTGACCTGGGGAGACCCGGCTGGGAAGAGAGCATTCCCCCAGCGCCGTGGCAAACGGCCTTGCGTGGCGGCGCATTGGTCATGCGAACTCTTTTGTTGGTCTGGAATGTCGTTCAGAGGTGGAGTGCCTCTCTCTCCATCCGCCATGGCCAACAAAGTGGAAGCCAACCAAGGATTATTCCACGCGGAAGATGGCGATGAGCACGAGCACACTAGGAATGAGAGCGAAAGACACACCTCCTCTGTTACCACATCATTCCACCTGCACCGCCACCAAGGCCCAACAATCAACGCCCAACGCTCTTCTTCGCCCGGATTTCCAGGTTGCGCCGGCACTTCGGGAAGCGCACCACGAATAGTCGCTGAAATCGTCCCTGTCCACCCCCCTTCTCCGACATCCCTGACTGATGCCTGTGCCCTTGCCCTCTCTCTCATGTTAGACTTCTTCCCCGCAATCGCGGCGACCAGCAGAGCGTGACAAACCTAAGCCGAGGCGCCAGCCAATCTGGGCCTCGACCAGGATCCACCTGCTGAACTTTCAGTCGCCCCAAAAGGCGCCAGTCCCGGCACGTCCAAGCCCTTCAGGCCTGGCCCTGACCCCTCTCGACCTGCTGTCATGGACTTCAACCTCAGGCCTGCCTCTTTTTCTATTCCATCGTCGGCCGTCTGATGTCTAGATCGCCATCGCGTGGCTCCCATCGCGTCTTTGCCACCACCGCTACTGCGACCCGAAAGACATAGACGGAAAACAGGCACCGCTCTCGCCGCCAGAATCATCACCCTCCGCTGCAAAGTCGACAAAGTCGCATACAAAGACCGACCGAGGCGTGTGTGGAGGAAAGAAAGCAAGCGCCATCATCATCTATCCTTTTGTCATCATCCAGCGGGAATCTTTTTGTTCCACTCCCTTCTTACCTGGCTCGCCGTGTTGTCCGCGGGCCATGGTCAGCTCAGTGGACTGTGTCGCCCATTAGACCCCAGGTTGTGGTGTGGAAGTGCAGACTGCAGTCCGGCGTCCAGTATCCTGGCCCAACTTGAGCAGCCAGCGCGACCGTCATCTTGGTGCCTGATCGACTTCCGGTGCCTGGTCCTTCGACCTGTTGTCCCGCTTTGCTCCTGCGCACTCGCGCTCGCAACTCCCCCAACTGCCTCTCTCGCAAGCCCTCGTGCTGTGGCTTGTCACCTCCGCAGAGACGGGCCGTGACGGTCGAGACGTGTTACTCCGGCGTGTCAGAGATGCTGAACCGGGTGATTCACTGTTGAATTGTGTACAATATAATGTGAGTGTCTTTTCCTCCCTGCTGCAGTTCCACCCACCGTCCTGGTCTTGTGCCTCGACGCCTCATCGGTCTCAGGGGCAGGCCTGCTGGTCGCAAGCGCTGAGGTCGAGGCATTTGTGACGAAGCTGTGGATGAAGATATGTTTCGTCTCCATCTAGCTTGATGAGCTTTTTCTCGCTTGACCCGCTTTCTCTCGCTTGACCAGCTTTCTCTCGCTTGACCCTTCCAGTTTCTGCCGGTCGAGAAACGCCGTCAAATACGTCTCAAGGAAATGCTGACGTTGATGTGGTCCAGACTGTCCTGAAACATTCTTGTTCCAAGCTCCAGCGACGGCATGAGCAATCCTCCCAGTAAATCGGGCATGACCACGCGCACAGCCATGCCAGCCTTTGGCACCTTCGGCACACCACAAGCATCGGCCACGCTGCTTCTTGAAAAGTCGAACCCCGGTCTGCGGCGGTCCACACCCGATTCAGAAGCGCTCGCATCGTCGGACGACGAATTGGAACAGGTCAAGATGACGAACTCGACGGCGACCGCCAAATCCGCCCGATGTGGGCGACGGACTTCTTGGTTGAACGACGTGACTGCTTCCAACATCAATCGAAAACCATCCATCACCGGTCCGTACAGCCCGTCGACGTCGCTCCCGGGGACGCCGGGCACCGAGCAGATGCCGTGGACGTCGATCACGGCCCCGGGGGCGACGGCATGGAGCAACACTCCGACGGCGTATCCATGGGGCACGATTTGGAGCCAGGACAACCGCAAAGAGCCGCCTTTGAGACTGCAAGAGGTTCTCCCATCTCCCGGCGAAACTGGAATCCCCTTTTCGATTCCTCTACAGCCGACTCCCAAGACATACAGGTCACAGTCATACTCGGTCGGCCAACTGGACACCGGCTCGGTCATCCCTCCGGCCGCCCCCGTCTCGACATCGACCGAAGCCACGAGGAGCAGACTCGGGGGACAATTTCCGTCCTTACAGCGACGGACGTCACGCACGAGCGGTCTCGGTAGTCTCGACACTTCCGGCCTAGGACGTTTGCGCGAGGTCGAAGATGATGAAGATGATGATGATGGTGGTGTTGCTGCGACTGCTGCCACGGCTGCTGTCCTGTCAAATGGCCAGGGAGCAGACGCCTTGGCGAGTTCACAGGCCCGGATCGAGAAACTGGAGAAAGAAAATGCGCAACTGCGTCAGGTGGCCCAGTCTCGCGACCGCGCTTTCTCGAGTACGTCTGGCTCGACGCCATTACCCGGCCCGGCGTTTCGACACTCGCGTTTTCGCACCATGGTGCCCGAGGTCGCAGAGACGGCCGTCGACGACCGCGAGGACCTTTCAACCAGCATGGCGGGCCCGTTTTCCACGCGTGACAACGCCGTTCGTCGTCTCAGTGACCTCTACGAAAGACAGCCGAGCTCACAAATCGACAACCGAGGCGTCGAAAACGTGAAGAAGGCGCACTGGCAAACCTCACTCGGCTTTGGGCCCGTTCCTGAAGTGCCACAGAGCCGACGACATTCGTTTGCCGACGTGCCGACACGACATGGCTCGTTTAGTTCGAGTGGTGAGAGTTCCCCAGGCCTCTTTCTTGACCGCAGACACTAATCTCACAGAACGCGACGAGGAGAGTAATAACAATACGACGTCGTCATATGGCAATGGATCCCAGGAAATCTCCCATGGAAATGACCGTGAGTGGGCCCTCAGACTTGAGAAAGCAACCAGCAATGGCGCCAAAGTGCTGACTGACTCCCCGTGTGCAGCGGCCTACTTCAACAACAACGAATCAACCCGTCGCGCCGCCGAAGCCCGTGTGCACCAATCATATCTGGGCGCCCCGACGTATGGACATCCGTTCCCGGGACCGTATCTGGGACCCCCCAGCCAGCCTCTCTTCATCGTCAACTTCAAGTGCTGTCGCTCCGACGTCTTTTACATCCAAGAAGGCACGGGGCTCCACGTCAACGTCGGCGATCTCGTCATTGTTGAGGCCGATCGAGGAACCGATTTGGGCACCGTCCAGCACACCAACGTGACCCCCGATGAAGCACGAAAATACAAGGACTACTACGCCGAAGAACATTACAAGTGGCTGATGATGTTTTCTCTGCAGAGCCGGAATGGTGGGCCGAACGTCGTCAATCCCAATGGCCTTCCTGGTCGACAGGGCAGTGCCATTGGCGGGATGGGACCCGAAGGCCATCACGGAGCTCGCGATTCGTCGCACGCTGACCTCAAGCCCAAAATGATCAAGCGTCTTGCTCAGAGCCATGAAATCCAAGCGCTGAAAGACAAAGAGGGGAATGAAGCCCGGGCCAAACGCGTGTGTCAGCAAAAGGTGCTAGAGCATAGACTCAACATGGAGATCCTCGATGCCGAGTTTCAGATGTACGTGTGGAATACTCCGGGACGTTGGCTTGACTAACACCGCCCAGGGACAGCAAAAAGCTCACCTTCTACTATTTTGCTGATTCTTACATCAACTTCAACCACCTGGTCACAGACCTGTTCAAGATTTACAAAACCCGCATTTGGATGTCCGCGATCAATCCGGCATCGTTCCAAACTCCGACCGCGTCTCTCGGACTGACTCCTGCTTACGGCGCCAGTCCGGCGGGAACCGAGAGGGACAGCCCTGCCGGCCGTCGACGCCACCAGCTTCTGGGCCCCCAGCCAGCGTTTGGCGACCCATTTGACACGGGCCGACCTTTCCATGGCCAGGATCCGGGCCTGCGCAGCCCGTTCTACAACCAGTACCAAGATGTTGGGGCAGGTCCCCAGCAACTCGGCGCCGGCGTCGCCGCATTGAGCCCCAGCGCACCCGGTCAAATCGATCCATTCGCCTCCTACTACGGAGGACAACAATATCAATCTCTCAACCCCAATGCGCCTAATTTTGCCACCAATCGATCCGATTTCCGACCCAGGACGTCCAACCAAGCCGTCGACGCCAACTGGGCCGGCCGCTTCCAAGGACTTTCGCTGGGCTCTTGAGTTGCTACCCACCCGAACTCACTCACTGCCGGAAGCACGGTCAACCGCGAGACGAGACCGTTCTTCCACCCCGTTTGTTTTTGTTGTGCGCCATATTGCATCTGGTGGAGAAGAAAAAGCCTAGACTCCTTCCACGACGAAGACATTTGACGATCAGGGAAGAAAAATAGAATTTGTTGACAGAGACAAGATTTCCAATGAGCACACGGATGATCAACTTCGAGCAGGTCCATGCATACCTGCTGTGCATGGAAGGAAGGGCCATGGCGTTGGTACTACTTCTACAGACAACTCAATGAGCTTGACGACTTCAGCATACTCAACTATAATGGAAGCACGTGGACTGACCACCGTGACGTGCTGATCTATCGGTTTATGACGCTGGGGTTGGACTTCACGGCGGCAGCGCTGTCGACATTTGGCGCGTGTATCATATTCAACTTTGGAACTTCAATTGACATTCGTTGACCAGGTCTCAATATCATTCTTTCAACCGTCAAATGTAGATTTTTGTCTTCTGATTGTGGTTCCCATGTTGGTCAACCTCCTCCATTGCACAAAATCTCAGCCATCCACTTGATGATTTGCTGATTTGCTACTTGTCACGTGACCACGGTTGTAGCCCTGAGCAAGGACCAGGAACCAAGCCCAAGATCCCAGCCGTCTCAGATTTCAGTATTGAACTCGAAAAGCTGCCTAAACCAACCTCACCTATGAAATGCACGCCCAAACAGGCTTACAGGGCTGAGATGTACGGAGCGTGGTTTTCTTGCGGCAAGAATATCATGGCTCTAGTGAAATGTGATAAATCAGGCAATAAGACTTTTAGGAACCATAGCCATCGGCCGGGCGAGTGGCTAGAGGCTAACGATCACAACCCACGACTGGTGGATCTATCCATGTTTCTCCATCGATCAATCGGATAGAATGTGCTTGATAATGGATTGATCTGCTAAGTGAAGGCTCGCCAAAGGAAGCAATCCGCACAGTCGTCCAGTCGTCCATTCATGATTGTGATCGTAATGCCATCCATCCTGTCTCTCCGCATTCTGCCATGTCACTCCTATCATTTCATTTCATTCCATGTCGTTGCATCTCCATGTCCTCGTTCATGTCCATCCGGCCAGGTCGTCAAAGATGACCTTGCGGTGGTCCATTCGCCCAGCAAAAGTAGCACGAAGCCTCCAAAGAAATAAAGAAAGCGTGTAAGGAGAAGGCCGTTCGTCATCAGTCGTGTCTCGTCGCATGTCGTGTCACACATCTCCAATACCACTGTTCAATACTCGTCGTCCACAGCTCACCTCAGCTCACCACCGCCTCGCCATTACTGTCATCCACTGTCTCGTTCGGTGGTACGTTGTCCATGTTATCTTCCCTTCTTCCTCCCATCGGGCCCAAACAGGTCATCCAAAAAGTTGCCAATCAGCTTGCCTGCGGTGCCTTTGCCGGCCAAGATGTCGTCCAGTTTGTCTGCCAGAGGGTCTTGGCCCGGCTCAGGCTTCTTGCGGCCTTTCTCGTCGAATCGCGCTGGCAACTCGACGGTGTCGTCGGAGCCGGTCGGACTCGTGACACGACCGTGAGCCGCGGGTTTGGGATCTGCGGTGGCACGGCGCGAAGATGAGGGCGGCGAACGAGGAGTCTTCGTGGGCTCGTAAGATCGGCGCCGGTAATGATGTCTACCGTTCAATTCGGTGGATCGGTGGTGATCATGACTCCGTCGCCGCATCTCGTCTTGTGTCGAGTCTGTGTCGTCGCCTGCCTCGTACCCCCTCGATGTCGAACGTCTTTGCCCGTGGCGCCTTCTTTCCGGACTCGATGACTCGGATCGCACAGGTCGAGAGGCTTCCGCAGCTCGGGCGACGTCCGCCGTCTCCGCGAACTGAACGTTTTTGCGCGGACTTGAGGGTGCCGGTTGAGAAGCGGATCGAGGTGCTGATGCTGGCGGCGGTGAAGGACGGCGCTCGGTGGGGGGAATGTAGATATTTGGACCCGGAGAGTCGCCCAGGCCGGATTCAGAGACCGGAGGTGGATGAACATTGATGACAGGCGGAGGTGGCCTAGGAGGTCCGGTTACACCTGCATTATGGCTTGTCAGCGAACGCACCATTGACAAAACTGATGGAGAGGGAACAGAAGGCGGTAAGTACATGACGTGACGCGACGTACCCTCTGGGACAGAATGGTCATTGGGTAAAGGATTGCCAGAAGCAGGAGCCGGCTCAGCACTCACATTTTCAGGACCGCGTGGTGCGAAGGGATTAGCACCCGAGGCATATGCATCATAAGTCGGTCCACCCGCTGGTGGAGGGCCCGCTGGCGGCGGTGGAGGACCCGCTGGAGGAACGTCGTGCGGTGTATACTGAGCACCGGGTGCGTTCGGAGCGGTCTGCGCGGGATATGGCTGTGGCACGGACCCAGGCGGCGGTGGAAACTGGCTCGTCGGTGGAAACTGGTTCGGTGGTGGAAACTGGTTCGGCGGTGGATAGAAGCCCGACTGGGTTGCATACGGATCATTGATTGCTGGCGGCGGCGTGGGTGCGAACCCTTGTGTGCCGGCATTGTAGCTGCCCTCGTAAGGATCGTGTCCGAGTTCTTCTTCTCGACCTGCAAATGTGTCAGTGGAAGCTGGATGGATTGTAGAGCCCTGTTCACGTACGCCGCCGTGCCTTTCGTTCACGCTTTTCATGCTTCCGACGTTCATATTCCGCAGCACCGATGGCACCAGCCCCCGCGGCGGCCGCGGCGGCCTCCCTGGATCGCCTGCGCCTATGTTTGCTTCGGTCTTCTGAAGAGCTGTGGGAGCCCGATCTCCGGGGGCCCCGATCGCGACTCAAACTGCGGCTTCGACTTCGACTTCTGGCTTCACGTGCTGAAGCATATCCCGCCCCTGCCGCTGCTGTTGCCGGTACCACCGCGTTGGAGGCGCCATAATACGCATCCTGCGGAGGAGGGCGACCGTAATAATCTGGCCCGTAATTGTTGCCGTGCATTGGCCCGTTGCCATACTCGATCAGACCCGGGTCGCTGAGAGCTGCCTCTCGGGGGCCATCGTAGTATGCGTTGGGTCGTGCACGGCTTCGCGACCTCGAGCGAGCACGGCGCTTCTCTTTGGCGATGGCCTCGGCTTCCTTTTTGGCTTTCATCGTCTCATACACGCCAGCAATGGCGGCGGTGCCGAGTCCCGTCGCGACGATCGGAAGTGCTTGCCTCACACGGCTGTGAGACGCTTTACCCTCTCTGGCGCGGGACTTGCTCCTGGCTCGCTCGATGAGCCCGGCCACGGCGGCACCGGCAGCACCAGCCTGCGCCATTCGGATATTGCGATGTCTGGGATTGCGGGCGTCGTCCGCAGTCGCATCATTCTCAAGGTCAGAGGAGGGTGAGTCCCGTCGATGTCGGGACCGGCTTCGGCGGTCGTTGTCAGGCTTGTTCATGCGCTTCTGAGCGAGAGCGGCCGTGGCCGCCACGGCGAGAGCTCCCAGGCCGACGGCGCCCAGCGTCTTGAGCTTCGATGGTGATTTCGATCGGCTGCGTCTTCGGGACCGCGACCGAGTCCTGTCGCTCCTGTCGCGGCTCCGGTCGCCCCTGTCACGGCTCCTGTCTCGCGATCCCGACCGTTCTCTGCGCCGACTTCTGCTGCGATGGAGAGATCTGGCACGCTGGATTCCCTCGGCCGCAATGGCTCCCAATGCCCCCGCCCCGACATCGCGTCCGATGCGCCCGATCCCATGAGACGTCTCTCGTCCCTCCTTTTTCTTGTGGCTGCGCAGGAGTTCGGCAGCGCCCACGCCGGCAATCGCACCGGCGGCGAGACTTTTGCGGTGATGAGGACTCGATCCATCACTGCCGTAGCCGTCTTCTTTGACCTTCTTGCGGATATATACCATGCTGTCGTCGCTGCTGTAATCTCGATCCCGGCTTCTTCCTCGTTGCGAGACCGAGTCGTGGGGGCTGACCGACCGCCTCACGGACCTCCGCTCATAGTCGTCACGACGAGGTTCATCCACTCTTTCTCGGACGGTCTTTTCATAGAAATAGTCCTCCTCCCCACGGGGCCGATCGTCTCGCCGTACGACCGACTTTTCCTCTTCGACGTCAGACTTTCGAACGATTTGATAATCGTCGTCACGGACCCGCTCTCGAATAATGATGGGCTCCTGGCGGATGATGATCGTTTGCGGCGCCGGAGGAGGAGGCGCAAAGTATTCGGCCGTGCGAGTGTATCGTTGCAGATCTCGGTCGTCGATCCGCGTGGGAGAGACGACCTCGTAGTCATCGCGGTAGCGAGTCTCGCCCACTCGATAGTCACGGCGGTCGTCGTATCGCGCAACCGTGACATCGTCGCGCCGCGGTTCTTCGCGCTCGCTCGTCCGTCGAATGACCAGTTCTCGCTCCGTGGTTGGGTCGTCCCGCCGCACGTCGTAATCGTAATCTCGTCTCACCTCGCGGACCGGCTCATCGACTTCGCGACGGATAATCCGGGTCTCTTCCACCCGTTCGCCCGGCCGTTCTGGGACAAACCGGCGATCGCGGCTGTATGCCGAACGGCTGTCATCGTCCTTGACCACGTAACGCTTGACCGTCGTGTAGCTGCCATCTCGCCGACCGGACGACACCGTGGTTCTCGACTCGTCAAAGCGGTCTCGGCCCTGATACACCGAACCCATTGTCGTCCTCGTAATCGCGTCCTGAGGAGGCCGGATTTGGGGTGAAGGTGGGGTGGGGCGGGAGGAGTAGATAAGAGCTGAGGCGTGGCACCAAAGTTGATAGATCGGATGTAGGAGGGAAAAGCAGCAGAGCAGTACTATAAGACTTTGAGGAAGGCTATCGAGGCTGAGTGGCGAACAGCTGAAGGTGATGCCTGCTGGTGAGGCCTGCTGGTGAGAGCTGAACGTTGAGTGATGATGGTTGGAGGAGGAGGGATGGCGGAAGCCGCGCCGGGAGTCGGCCCTAAGCGGAGCGTTTGTGTGACCAAGTTTTCTGGCCACATGTGAACAACTCAGAACTCCAGGCTGGGGAGAGTTGCGCGGCAGGCTGGGCAGGAGCGACAGGCCTAACCGGGATCGTCATCAAAGTGGGTTGTGGGTTTGGGCATCAGGCGACTAGTAGCAACGGTGGCACTGGGCGGAATTCCCGCAGAGAACGAGCTGACTGCAGTAACGTACAGGATCATCCAAGCAGCGCCCTGTCTAGCGGGGTTACCTTGTGACCATGCATACACGGTCATTTGGGCCAGGTGCTCCCTTCGCCGCTGAGAGACGTGTTGACCGGTGAAGAAAGGACCATGCACTGAAAACGGAAGTCCGGATGCCTCATTCAATCTCTTTTGTCCCGAGTTGGGCAAAAACAGAAGCGTCATGGTCTCGTATTGGCGCCAGCGGCCGTGTTGTCCAACAGCCTCTGCACCACTCAGAAAAATCTCCAGCCTAAATGCTCGCGACCTTGGACAGCGGTTCGATAATGCCCTCGCAAATGGCCTGCCAGAGTTTTGTGTCGTCCCAATCAGGAATGCGTTCGGCATCCATCACACGGACCACACAATGACTGACTGCTTTGTGGTAGAGGTCTGGCAATGGGTTGTTGACGTCATCCAGCCAGTCCAAGGCACAAGCCCGACGCATGTTGTGGCTGACCGGCGGCGTGGTCAATGCAAACTGGGCCTCCAAAGTGGTTTCATGCCAGATCTCCAGCAGCACAATCCCTAGCTCCAGCAACTCCTCCCTGATCATGGCTGTTCTTCGGGCTCGGTTCTGGCGGTGCGGCGTCAAGTCAAAGGCCAAAGACAGACATGGTTGACTGACATCGGCCTTGTTATGATTGTCCTGGCTCACGAGAAAATGGATGGCTGCGGTCGACCAATAAGTCTCAATCCAAGGCGTCAAGAGCAATTGGAGAAAGCTGGATGCCAGCTTGAGAGCCAGCATCATTCGAAACTTCCACGGGAGCACGGCATTGCGGGTCGGTGTCTGCGACGTATCCTCGAGCACCTCCTTCAGCGTGGTCGTCGCTGTGGGGAGACACGGCACAAACGCCTTCGAGGGAGGCAGAGACATGGCTATTTTCTTCTCTTCCGTGAGGATGAATATGAGATGCTGCCGGTCTTGTCGCGCTTTCTCGATGGCCGAGCATATGTCTTTGATCGCCTCAACCTTCTGTTCGCGTGCCTGGTTCGGGAGGGGCGACACGACGGTCACGCGCCGTGCCGGTGGTTCCATGCCTGGCACAGCTCGGCCTGCGGTCATCTCATTTCCGCTTGCGGGATGCACGACCGTCTCGTGCCACAAACATTTGTCCTGGGATACGTCTGCCGAAAATATGAGACGGAAATGTACCGATGGCGGCGCAGAAGACCGTCGTCTCTTGGAGCTCGCTGAATCAAGGAGGTCATCAAGACGGTCATCGAGGAACAGTTTCGCTTCGTGTTGCTGGTGGCAGGCAGAATGCCAACCGTGAGCCACAGCGACATACAAGTGATCAGCATACTCCCTGACCCTCCGCAAGGATTTGGCGAGCTTGGTAGCTTTCCGTGATGGCTGAGACTCGCCCAGATGTCGATTGCAAGATATGCGCTGGAAGAACCGGTCCAAAGTAGCGACGGCTGCATCAATTTTTTCGATGTCGACGTTGATGTCATTAAAAGCAAATGCGAAGCTCACCCTCGCCAGAAAGTCGGTTTCGCCACACCGGCTGTCTTTATTGGCGTCGATGATCTTTTGAATCTCCATCGAATCCTGGTAATTGGTAAACTTGTGGGCAGTAAACTTTGAGCCTATGAACGAACCTTGAGCCCGGGCACAACCCCCGCTATTTTCTTTGTCACTTGTTGGAGGCTGGTGCTACATTCCTCCAGAGCGTCCAAGAAAGCAGTGTGATTTTCCTTCCCCAGGTAATCCATGATGTCCTCTTGGACATCTCCACGAGCCAACAAGGCACGAAACTCGGCTTGATCATCCGGAAGGTCGCCACAGCCACTGGACAGGAGCACCGACTTGAGGATTTCGACCAACGTCTGTTGCTGCAACCGAAGAGCACGCACGAGCTTTTCGATGTGTTTTCTTTTTCGAAATCCCGCTCCGATCCTGCTCAGCCCTGACTTGTAGTGGTCCAACACTGGGAAAAGAAGAGGAATTGCTCCGAGGAGTAGTCCGACCACCTCAACACCCGACATCTTGCCTTCCGCTGAGGGGATAAGAGCCTTTACCGGAAAGCATCACAATGACCTCGACAGGCTGCCAAGAGATGAAAAGATTCTTTCTCTCATGAGTTGTACCACGTATGCCCGGGATCACCTTAGTGCGGGGTTCAAACGATCGTGCAGCTGAGATAAGTCGATTCAGCCTGATGGCACACTCTTGCATGCTCTCGGAGGACACCCACTTCCCCCCTCACTCCGTCAACTCTGACCACAGAGGAGACAAGTGTTGATGGCTCGGCTTCAGACAAGGACGTTGGCTGATTACGGTCTGGAAGCTTTTCGACTCTTCGAGGACATTGTCCAGCTGGAGTCGCGGTTTGACACGGCTTCCGCGCAGGGCCAGACACTGTCGTCCATTGCAGCAGAAGGTGATCATTTCAAAGTCTGGGCTGTCAATCTAGGTCTGTTGGTGCCTGGCCATGGTTCCCTCGACTACCGTGTTCGAGAGGCCGAAAGCCTTGCCCAGACATTTCAGTCCTTCTTAGACGACCTGAACGGCTCGCTACAAGAAGGTAGGACCTCATTGCTCACCTGAATGGATGAACTCGGCCGCTGACAACGGGAAGTACTCGATTATGTTTTAGAAGTCAAAGACACCCACAACAATGCTTCTGCCCTGTCGGCTAGTGGCGGCGCGTCACCGAGTGTTGGTGATGAAGATGATGAAGGCGAGGAAGACGTACTCGACATTCTGCTAGACAGCATCAGGGATGTCATCGATCGCCTTTTCAAATTGTCCACCAAGATCCGCAATCCTTCGACCCGATTGTACTCTTCCAAAGCTCGCCGCTTTGAGCTCGTGGATGAGGATTCCAAGGTCAATCTCCTCGCCGTCTTCGAGCATTATGACTATGACTTTGTCCGGACCTTCTTTTTGCAATATGATATCCAAGCACTCCATGACAGATCCATACCTGAGAGCGCACCTGCACCGACATCAAGTGCCGCCACTGCAGATGTGTTCCACCCCGCATCTTGCTGTCGCTTGTGTTCAATACGCGCAACCGAGAAGCCTGAGCCAGAACATCCCAATCTTGAAGGACGAAGGGGGGACTTCCTTATTCGTCGAATCGCCCAGTCGAATGTCAGAAGACGGCAACAATTTGCCTATTGGAAGAGGCACCGAGAAAAGCAGAGCGAGCACACCACGCTTGCCATAAATCGCACTCCTGGAGAACAGCCCCAAGGCAGACCGGATTTGGAAACACCAACGCGTCCAGCCACCAGAATTGTGGAATTCAAAGCACCTCCTGCGCCATCTGTCACCACTGCGACGCAGTTGCATGCCTCATTCCGCTTTGAAGATGTGAAATCCACAACTTCGGTGTCGGAATATGCACCGTCCACATGGGATCCTAGTACCGAAGTCATCAACTTCCCTGCTCCGCCCAAACCAGTCTGGGGGCAGAAGTTTTTTGATTGCCCCTTCTGTTTAACCACATGCCCTGCCTCCTTGCTATCTCCAAAGGCTTGGAAGTGAGTAAAGACTCCACCATTGGCATTGTTTCACAGTCTAACAAGTGCCAGGGCTCATTTAATCCATGATCTTCGACCTTACGTCTGTACGTATAAGGATTGCAAAAGCACAGAGCAAATGTACGAAACACGTCGCGAATGGATCCAACACGAGGATACTTGCCATAGACGAGTATGGCGATGCCCTGAACATTCCGAGACCCTCTTTCCCGTGCTTCAAGATTATCTTTGCCACCTTTCCAGTCAACACAGCGCCGAATACGAGGCAATGTCGACGGAGAACGCCCTGCAGGCTAGCGAGTCCATTTCCAATCTCGCAGATCGCCCGTGCCCGATTTGCAAAATGCCATTAGAATCGTCCAAGACGTTGCAGAATCACATCGCCTTGCATCTCGAAAGACTGGCGCTATTTGCTTTGCCGAGATCTGCTGGCGGTGAGTCCATGGCAGGCGAGGCAGAATCTAATCACGCAAATTTTGAGTCGGATGAATCCAGGGATGAAGATTTTCGATTCGAGGGTGAGCAGGATGAAGAGAGAGCGCTCGCTTCCAGGGTAGCTTTGCGACAATGGCACAATGTCCTCACCGTAGTGAGAGCATCAGTCCGCTTCTACAATTCCGCAGGTTTAAAGATTGAACAGCAACACAACAACACCACTGGCACGGTGAAGCGAACTCGAATACCATCACCAAATAGGATTGGTGCTGCAGCCGATGAAGCCAAGACAGAGGAGCATCCTGATGCATTGACCAGCATGGCCAGTCTCGCGTCGGTATACATGAGTCAAGAACGATGGGAGGAGGCGGAGACACTACTTGTTCGAGTGATGGAGACTCGCATAAGGGTGCTGGGAGAGGATCACCCTGACACCATCGCTGTTATGAACAATCTCGCAAGCACGCTTAGCCATCAAGGCAAGTTGGACGAAGCAGAAGTGATGATGAATGAGGTGCTGGAGAAGAGGAGACACACCCTAGGGGAGGATCATCCCGACACCATCACTGCTATGGAAAATCTCGCAAACACGCTTAGCGATCAAGACAAGTTGGGCGAAGCAGGAGTTATGAAGAAGGAGGTGCTGGAGAAGAGGAGAGTCTCAGCAGCTGATCGTCATCTAACCTCCAGTCCGCGGCCACACTCGTCTACGGTGACTCTCAAATTTCTGAGTGCCCACGGCTCGAGCTCTGCCAGCAGCAGCGTCAAGAACTTCGACATCAGATTGGACAATGATTACATTGTCTTTCGAGGCGGCGAGGACGAGGCGGCCAACGCCCAGTTATCGGGTGTGGTGGTCTTGTGCCTGACGGAACCATTGAATATCTCCCACGTGGACCTGACCCTGAGCGGCATCTTGCATATGTCGTACGTCAAATCTCTGCATGAGTGGATGCAGGATGGAAGTCCCCCTGAAACCCGCGCTGACGGAGGGCAGATGGCAAACCACCTCGACCTCGTCCATGTCTGGCCGACGCAGTGCCTACAAAGAGAAGAGCTTTTTCGAGCACAAGTGGACCTTCCGAGACGCAGGGAAGAACAAGTCGGAGACGCTGATGCCGGACAACTACGAATGGCCTTTTGATTGCGTCCTGCCCGGCTCCCTCCCCGAGAGTGTCGAAGGCCTGAAAGATGCCTGGATCATTTACCGGCTCAAGGCGGAAATAGGCCGCAGGCGGGCCAAAGACCTTACCGTCAGAAAGCCGTTGCGGATCGTCCGAACGCTTGACGCCAATGCCCTGGAATTGGCACATGACATGGTGAGTAGCCATCTTTGTGGATGTGGACGGTCATTGACTGGCATAGTCGGTCGAAAACATTTGGCCGAACAAGATCGAATACTCGATCAACATTCCCAACAAGGCAGTCGCGTTTGGCTCGTTTGTCCAGGTCAATTTCAAGCTGATCCCACTCCTCAAGGGCCTCGTCATCGGCAACATTTCGACTCAGGTCAAAGAGGAGCAAGAGTTGATCGTCCACCCGGAGTGGAACGTCTCCGCGCTCGATGGTGGTCGGACCCGGCAGGACCGGGTCATCGCTCATGATCTGTACACGATCGACTCCGAGAAAGACGAACAGACCCTCGAGAAAGACGATGAACAGACCCTCGAGAAAGACGATGAACAGACCCTCGAGAAAGACGATGAACAGACCCTCGAGAAAGACGAACAGACCCTCGAGAAAGACGAACAGACCCTCGAGAAAGACGAACAGACCCTCGAGAAAGACGAACAGACCCTCGAGAAAGACGAACGGATCCTCGATCAGGCGGCCGAAAGCTACGAGTTCTCTCGCTATTTGGAGCTCCCCAAGACATTAAGCAAGTGTGTGCAAGACTGCAACGTCAAGGGCATCAAGGTCCGACACAAAGTGAAATTCAACATCCAGCTCCACAACCCCGATGGGCATATCTCGGAATTGCGAGCCAACTTGCCGGTGACGCTCTATATCTCACCAAGCTTGCCAATTGACGAGAACAACGATCTGGTGGATCAGCCCCCCCAGGCGAGTCGGGCCACCATAGCGAACGACATCGCCAACTCGACACATCCTGGAGAGGATCATCCTGACACCATCACTGCTATGAATAATCTCGCAATCACGCTTAGCCATCAAGGCAAGTTGGAAGAAACAGGAGTGATGATGAAGGAGATTCTGGAGAAGAGTAGACACATCCTAGGGGAGGACCATCCTACCACCATCACAGCCATGAACAATCTTGCGTCAACATACAGGAATCAAAGACGATGGCAAGAAGCAGAGACACTACAGGTTCGAGTGATGGAGGCCAGGAAAAGGGTATTAGGAGAAGAGCATCCTGATACACTGGCCAGTATGTCCAATCTCGCGTCGACATACTCGAATCAAGGACGATGGCAGGAAGCGGAGACGCTACAGGTTCGAGAGATCGAGACCAGGCTAAAGGTGCTAGGAGAGGAGCATCCTGATGCTCTGACCAATATGGCTGAATCAAGGACGATAGCGAGGTCAGAAGAGGGCCACAGCGATCACAACCGCATAGGATTTCTCCTGCGGTCTCAGGACAACACTGACCGAGACCTCGACGGCAGCGACAACTTAGGCGTGGAGAACCCATTGTCCAAGGAGATCGATGAAGAAGGTACTCAAGACAACAACAAAGATGCCAGCTCTGTGCTGCAGAAGTTGGAGCACTCAGAGGCGAGCTATATTTCCATCAACCCTCCTGGAAAGAAAGATGAGTTTGGCACTTTCGGCGTGGCGGCCCTGCATAAAGACGATGGAGAGGCGGTCCAATTCTCTGTCAGAATAGACACGGCTAGCGATTTTTCATTGATCAGTGATGATATCGTACAGCGCCTGGGCCGAATGTCCGAGATAACCCCCACGAGGTATGAGCTCACCGGATTAGGCCACCACGAGGTAGAGCCGAAAGGTGTCCTAATGCTCGACCTGTTTGTGGGTGGAAAAGAAGAGCCATTTAGGGTTGAATTTTACGTCCTCACTAAAGAAGAATGCTCTTTCGACGTCCTGCTGAGCGCGAAAGCGATCACACGGCTCGGCCTGTCAGTGCCCAGAAAGGCGTCTCAACCAGATGATACTCCCGAGAATATCTGAGTCTGGCTAAATGTGTCAGGCTGTGAATGGGTCAAGGCAAGTTGGACAAGGTAGGAGTGAAGAAAAAGAAGGTGCTGGAGAAGAGGGGGACGCATCTTAGGGAAGGATCATCCTAACATCATCGGTGATATGAGCAATCTCGCAAGCACGCTCGACGATCAAGGCAAGCTAGACAAAGAAGAACTGATGCAGAAGGTAATTCTGGAGAAGATGAGACATATGCTAGGGGAGGACCATCCTGCCACCATCACGGCCATGAACAATCTCGCGTCGACATACATGAATCGAGGGCGATGGTGAGAAGCAGAGACACTAGGAGTTCGAGTGATGGAGACCAGGATAATGGCACTAGGAGAGGGCTATCCTGATACATGACCAGCATGAACAATCTCTCACATACCTGGAAGCTACAAGGTCGCCAGCAAGATGCTCTCTCTTATGGATCAATGTGTTACATTGTCTATACACAAGCTGAGGAAGGATCATCGTCGTACAACGACTAGTCTGGAGATGGCGGTATGTCCATGTCCACGGATCGATGTTACCCATCCACCAGTTGATACACAATGACATGGATGCCATATATAGCTCCCACAATCCTGCTCATATAAGAGGATAGAGAATCTGTTGATCTGTGATCACTTGGCCTAATCACGTACGTGATATAACCAGGAAATGACGGAATCACATTCAGCCTATTGGGGAGACGAGAATTTATTCTTAACCTTCTTCATCCAGACCCTGAGGCAAGCGACAGGGAGACGCTCTCCAAGGATAAGCAAATGCTCAGAGCCTCAAGGCAACCCCATTACGGTGTGAACTGTGTTCAAGAAGATGGAGATTATCAATATGTTAGAATTGGAGCGCTGAAGCTCCAAATTTCATTCCCCTATCACAACCAACCTTCTGTCTTCCACTAGCTGGCACCGATTTCCTCTCTAGAAGAGCATTACAGAAAATCAATTGGTGATTGAAAAAAAATCGCAACTTGAGCGTTGCCCCGACTTGGTTTGGTGATGGCCATGCTGGGCCTCGTTCTTTTATGTCCATCTTCTCTTCTTTAGAGGCCCCCAGAGCCTTCGCCTCGCATGGCAAAACCTGAAGGTAGTTACAATCCCAATGCTTTTCGGTTTGTCTTGGGTATCTTGGTCATGAGCAGTTTCCCGTCCTTGCGGGACTGCGTTGGATCGTACAAATGAAAATCGTCCATGTCGTTAACCTTGGCGCCAAATGCTCGCTCATTTCCAGAACATTTCCACGCGAAATACACAATCAGATCAGATCAGCGTCAAGTGGAACCCTCTCCACCAGTGTCCTCGTTGGGGAAGACGGTGATACGACTGCCAATCTTGGCCGACCGTGTCTTGGAGCTGAGCGGAAGTTGGTACTTGAGGACACCTCGAACGATCAAGTCGAATTGATGCTGTATCACTCTTTCCCACCTTGCCGAGCCGCCCAGCTCCGTCTTGTTTCCGGGCTTGGCCAGACGGATCTCGCCGACCGACGACGAGTGGCTGTGGCGGAAGGGCGCAGCCTCGAACACCAGAGGCGAGTCGAACTCCAGGATGCGTCCCAGCAACATTTTCTGCGCTCCCGGTTCCGGGTCGTCGATGGGGTCGGTCCCTTCGTCGACCCCATCATCGACGTGGAACGGGGGAAAGAGAAGGGAAACCGAATCGTCGTCGGCTTCTGCGCCTGTCGATTGACGTCTCGTGGCCCAGCGCAGCTGGCCTTGTAGCCCTCGCCCGTCGGCCGTCGGTCCGACATACGGACTTTCCGCAAAGAGGTTGACATCGAGATCACTGACGGTGATGGCGAAGAGATTGGTGTTGATTGCTTCAACGTGCAGATCGAGCATGAGCTCTTGTTCGGAGGCGAGGACGTTTTGGAGGTGCTTGATCGACACGTCCATCAGCGGTTGATTGAGGCCAACGACAAAAGTGGTGACGCCGACAGATATCAAGACGACGACGAAGGCGAGGAAGATGCAACCTCCCCAGCGGCCGCAATAGCTCCGGTCGGGCGGCTCGGTATAGCTCATGCGTCGTAACGTTGCGCTGTGAGGGCGGCGACTGTGTCGAGCGCGGTTGATCCGCACCGAGCCCGTCAGCGGCGTCCTTTCGTCATCCGCCCCGTCCTCATAGACATCGTAGGGAATGGCCTCGCCTTTGCGTGGACTGGTGGGCAAACGGCCGTTGGAGACGCGAGGACTGTTCGGCCGCGAGAAACGCGGGTTGTTGCTCGCCGTTCGTGGCGAATTCGGCCGGTTGGCTTGCGTGAACGGCGAGTCGGTGTCGAACAGAGAAGGGTGGGCCGGCCTTCCATGCCGATTGATGTGGTGATGTCGCGGAGTCGAGCTGGCAGTGCGGGTGCTGCCACGCCCTTCGGTCCCTGTTTCAGCCTCGAATTGGTTGTAGGCATTACTGGAGAACTTCATGCTCTTCTTGCCGGCTATCGCCTGGCTTCCGCTGCGAACGCCATGTTTGTTCCGCCCGCCGTACTGGTCTTGACTGGCGAGGGATGTGGCGCTCGGCGTGCGCGAGTGATGCCGGCTGGGCCGGCTGTCAGGCGGATTCGATTCGTACACAAAGGTCTCATCAGAGTCGGAAGAAGCGGCCTCGTCCACGGCACTGGCCACTCTCGCCTCAAAGATATCGGCTTTGGACGTTCCGGTGCCCGCGTGGAGGGACGGCGGTTTTCTCGTCGGCCTCTTCTTCTCCTTCTTGGGCCGGATGGTCTCATTGCTGGGCTTCGTTCGGACACTGCCGCTGCCATCTCTTCCAGAAACGCCGCGATCGGGCCCGAGCAGTTGGGGCATCGAGGTGACCGTCTCGGTCTCGACCGTCATGGTCCTCAACGGTTCGGCCGCTTTATTCTTGGCCCCTTTGAGGCTGGTAAAAGAGCGCTTTGCGAGATCTGCCGCCGGCCTCGACGGTCGACCGTTTTCCGCCTTGTCGGCGGGGGGTTGTAGAGGCGCTTCGCCGCCACTTCCCTCACCATCCCGAATCGGGGACGTGTCAGATCGTGCCTCATTCCGACGATCGAATTCCGTCAGGTCGATTTGGGGCTCTGAAGTTGCTCCGGCCACGGGTCCACTCGACGGAGTACTGGGCACGCTGCCCTCCGTGACGGTTTCGAGTGGACTTGCCTGCGCGCTGACGGGACCTCGACCAGGAACACGGAGAGCGGAGTGCGTGGGGACGCTTTGCTCCTTACTCGGCTCTGGCACCGGAATCGCCGCACTCAGGTCGGGGTGGGAGGCCGGAGCCAGTCTCTTGACCGATGTATTCGATTGTGTGTGTTCACTCTCGGCCCGTTTGGTCGACGGGGTTCTGCCGCCCACCTTGGGAGGCGGGGATCTCAGCCGGGGGGATGTTGGCCAGGAGGGCGAATTGTGGCCAGATTTCATGCTTCTGTCCGCGAGCGAGCCGTCAAGCACTCCATCGACGCTGGTCGGTGAAATGATCGGTCGTTGGGCGGACAGCGCGCGCTGGACCGCCGCCGCCGACGGCACGGTCGAGGTCGACCCGCTCGGCTGAGAGTTTCTGGTCGGACTCAGTTCTTGACTGTTCTTGCGAGACCTGGTGAGCTGTGGTATTGCTGATACAGTGCGTCCATTCCGGGCCGGAGACGTTCCCCGCGAGGTTTTGGACGGGTCAGGAACGGTCGGTCCCAGGTCAGGGACCTGATTCGACGGCTGATCCGACATGACGGCCGTCGCGCTCGCGCCCGACAACGATACAGAATCCGGACACCGTTACAACCCGATTTGGGAGTCTTGCAAGGGCATGACGGCGTCACAGGTCGGATCCAACGGCGACGACGAGGAGGACGTGGGAGATCTCTTTTCGGACGGCGGAAACAAGGGTGCCTGCGGATTCTGACGCGGGAGAGCGCGGCGAGAGAGGGCGACGCGTAGCAGCAGCGGAGGGAGAAGGTAATAACCGCCGCATCTGACTGCGGCGAGCGGTACCACGGCACGACGGTGGCACAGTTGGGGGCACGGGAGAGATGGCAGTTCAGAGAAGAGAAAGCGAGTGTGTGCGGACGGGATGGAGACGGGTTCGAAGCAAAAGAGTTGAGAGAGCCAGCGTCATTGTGCCGAATGGGCAAAGTGTGGCTGCGGATCCTCAACGTGGCATTCCGCCAAAAGTCGGGTTCCTTCTGCCCACGGCTTCCAGTCCGAGCGATCTGCCCAAGATGTGCCGGTCGACCAATCAGCGGGCCGGCCGCGACCGAACGGCTTCCGGGGATGCTGCAATGGCCCCCTCGACCGTTCCTTTGCCCCTGCCTGTGCCTGGCGCTTCATTTCGGACCACTCCAACGGTTTCGTCTTCGAATCACACTCTGCCACACCACCAGCCGAAGCAGCGACCGTGATGGCCTCAAGAAGCAACTTGTCATACGCGCAACGCGCACAAGGTCACGCCAACCCGCTCGTACAGAGGCTGTTTGAAATCGCCGAGCGCAAGAAGACCAATATCGTGTTGTCTGCCGACTTGACCACCTCCCGCGAGCTGTTGGCCATCGCCGACAGTAAGTCCACCCACTCCGTGCCGAAATGTCAGATGAGCACATTCGGCCAATATCCACGCCCTGCACTTTCTTTTTTTCCGCAGACCGCCGCCGAGCAGCACGATCGCTCCTCACTGATGATGTGGTAGGTTTGGGTCCGTATATCGCGGTGCTGAAAACCCACATCGATATTGTCTCCGATTTTAGTTCCGCCACGATTGAGGGCTTAACCAGCGTAGCACGGCGCCATGACTTCCTCTTGTTCGAGGATCGGAAATTCATCGACATTGGTCACACGGTCCAGTTGCAGTACAAGGGCGGCGCCTTGCGCATCCACGACTGGGCTCACATCGTCACCGCCAGCGTTCTGGCGGGCGAAGGAATCATCCAGGCACTGGACCAGACCATCCACCAGGCAGACGTAGCAGACCGAGGAGTGCTCATATTAGCTGACATGACCTCGAAGGGGTCACTGGCCGTGGGCGACTACACCCGAGCATCGGTCGAGATTGCCCGACGGTATCCCCAGACGGTCATCGGCTTCGTCGCCAGGAGGGAGCTGTCCAAAATTTCCCCGGCCCCGGACGGCCTCGAGGACTGTGTGGTCTTCACGACGGGAGTCAATCTCTCAAGCAAAGGGGATGCGCTGGGACAGCAGTACCAGACACCCGTCACGGCCATCCAAGGTGGTTCTGATTTCCTCATTGCAGGGCGCGGCATTTACGCTGCCCCAGATGTCGTGGCCGCAGCCCAGGAGTATCAAAAGGCTGGATGGGAAGCATATCAGAACAGGATTGCCTCGGCGGCCAGCACATGATCGGCCTGCACTTCCAGAGGATGTCCAGGGGGATCGCTCGTTCATGTGGGCCGACAATGAAAATTTGAGCATCATTTGTCTAGACTGATCGGACCTGTGGAAGCCGCCGGTTCACGAATAAGCAGCTCTCCAGACACGACAGGTTACGGTTTACAGGCCACAGCTACAGGCCACAGTTACAGGCCACAGTTACAGGCCACAGTTACAGGCTACTGGTTACAAGTGACAGGTGGCAGATGAGAAGCGCTAGCACTCCACGACTGGAGCTGGTAGAACCTGTATCGATAGGCGAGTAGTGAGTGGCGAATAGATGACATTTCCGGGTGTGGCCTGTGATATTTGTTTACACCCCCTTGAGACATGGCCGTGGTGATGTTGCACATGACCAGGAACCATGTTCCCACTTTCTATAACCAGGGGATGCAAATGTGAATCTGGCATCGTAATTAGAACCAATCTCCCGGCATCCTCGGCGCCTTTGGAGTGTGGAGGTTGTCGCATGAGCTAAACTCATTATCACTCCTCCACTCCCCACCCACCCACGGCCAAAGCCAGGGTCTCTGTTGTTGCTGCCTTGGCGCGCGCGCTGGACGCGTCGACTGACACCTCCCGCACTGCGCTCACCTACATCGTTGTTATCAACGGGCACGAACGCGCTGCCCCTTCAGCGCCTCAAGATAGACGTTGACTTCTCCCTCCTCTTCGCATTCTCTTTCTTCCATACCTCGGTCAAGATCCGGATCAAGGGCGATCGATCGTCGGAACCAGACCGAGACCACTTTGGTGATTCTGCACCACCTCTGGCAGATTGTCTCATTGCGCTCTGCGGTCCACTTGCCGTGTCGACTATCCTTTGCGATAATATCAAGCAGCAGGACGGTGGACGGCTGCATTCGGCGCGCATCGACCAACTGGTTTCTGACCCGACGAGAGAATCCGGTTGAAATATTGCTGATCTGCGACCGAGACTCGAATAGGCGGCCCTCTGAGACAAAGAATATCCGGGTGCAACGTTGACAGTTGATTTATGGCCCAGGGGACTGGCTGGCCACCCGGAAATCGGACTGTCTGACTCTAGTGGTGGACACAACAGCCGTCATGATGGCAACATATTCTCCTCATCGCGAGGAGTCAGGGCCGGTCCATCTGAGATCCCCGAAACATATCGGCCCCTTCGATCCGCATTCTGCGATTCGGGAAATTCGCCGATCACTCTCGCGATCGCCTTCAAAGGGCTCTGAATTCCGCCAGTACCCTTTCCGGTCTCCTTGCGGCAACACTGCTCCGTACAATCCATCTTTACTCTCTCCGTCTCGTCGGTCGACGTCCGAAAACTTGCTGCAGACGTCTGCGATGGCGTTCACTCACGCCGGGCGCAACCAGCCCGGTCCCCGGATTCAGCGGCCGACCCTGCGTCGCACGGCACAATCTCAGGGCGCGATGCGCCTTCGAACGTCGCCCAAGAGCCCTTCCAAGCGAGTGCTGACCGATCTCGGGGACAGCGCCAATTCATCTCCCATGACACTCCGAAAAAGAAGCTCGACAGAAACGGCCGACCGAGAACTGACTCCCAAGGGGGACCTCGTTTGTGAGGACAAGGAGAACCCTCAGCACTACCAGCTGACAGACGATGTCCTGGGCTGGAAGTCGGTGCAGCACACCCGGCAAGAAAAACGACGCAGTGGCGGTGCGCTGATCACAACCGTCGCGCCACTGAGTCCGATGAAGCGCGCAGACGGACCGATGACGGTCGATCAGCCTGACTTTGACAGTCATTCGGCCAAAAGACGGAGTCTCCATGGCCCGGGACTCGACTTTAGCATCTTTGAATCAGACCCCCTGGAGCCGAACGATCACCGTTCGCAAGACGATAATGATTGGTTCCGGCACCACACACCTCTGCCGTCGTCACGATTCTCCACGATCCCCAAACGGTCGTCGTCGTTGCGCAAATCCACCATCCAGCAGCGACAAGCAGACCGGCCGTCCCATCTGAAAGTCAACAACCAGATCGCCGATGCCATCGATAAGTCGTGGCTGGAAGCGACGCCCACGACCAACAAGAAGGCATTTCGACTGTCACTCGACAACCACTTGGCTCCTTTACCGCGAGAGAGTCCGTTTTCGAGTCAAGGAACCTTGCTCAATGCGTCCATTCACCCGGTGGGATCGACCCAACACGCCTCGTCGCAGCCGCCGTCTCGACACCCGTTATCACGGACCTTGACCCAGTCCTCTTCGACCACCAGTATGCCAGACGATTCTCCCACTCATGAACCCATCCATCGTTCAGACCGACCGCGATCTCACGATTTCTCCAAGTCTCTCCCCATTGGCGCGTCACGGCCGTCACCCTCGGTCGGGTCCACCGAGCGGTCTTCCCAAGGCTCCTTCGCAACCCCGGGGAATTATAAATTCGCGAAGCCTCTGCCTGCAGCTTTCATGTCGACCGGTCTCATCTCGAAGAAGAACCGCAATGCGGAAGAGCCGAATGCCGGGCTGCCCAAAGCGCACATGCCCGACACGCCCTGCAAGAAGCAAGCGGTGATATTCCCGACCGATGAGAAATACGTGCCTGCCAATCCCGCTCTCAACCGGACGTCTCGACAATCGTTCGACCTTCCTTTGACCTCGGTAGGGATGAACCAAGACTCCCAAGTTTCGGCTTTTCCTTTTGCCAAAAGTGTCGGCATATTCGGTCCGCGGCCCAGCAAGCACAGCTTGGTCAGGAAAGCAAGCTTCGCGTCGATCGAGGGTGATGACAAGGCCGCGTCTCAGTCTCCTGGCGCTCGAGGCGACAGTCAATCCACCGACACAGATTATCCTCCCACACCCACCAAGCACTATACTGAATTGCCCCATCGCAAGCCGTCCGCGTCACCGTCATCACATCATTCCCAGGTTCTTCCTCTCACACACGGGCGATCAACTTCAGTCTATGCTCCTCGTTTTACCAGCAGTAAGTCGTCTCCAAACCCGCTCTCGACCAACCCACCTCCTTTTCCGGAACGCTGTACGTGACCATCCTGCGTGGAATCTGCTAACATATCTTGCCTCTTCAGTCAGCCCACGGCCGGACAAAGTCGACCGCACGTCGCCGCACACTCCTCAAGAAAGCTTCTTTCCGCCCGATCCGAGCGGGTTGTCGATTTCTGGACGGGCTGAGCGTGCAACTCTCGGGCCAGCGAGCGGCCACAGTCAGATCATACCCGCCACACCGACCGGTCCGCGGGAGTATTTCCCTAATTTCTCAAATCGACCGAGCCTGAACCTTGCTTTGGCGGATGTGTCAGACGTCGATCGGAGCTTGACCTCCAGATTCCAAAAAGTGGACTTGGTGGGGACGGGCGAGTTCTCACAAGTGTATCGCGTCTCGCAGCCCCCAGAGACGTCTCCGTACCACAAGATCTATTCGGTCTCCACGAGTCACCCATGCTCCTCCACGAGCTCTTTGCCGGGGAGGGTCTGGGCGGTCAAGAAGTCGCGATATCCCTACTCCGGTGCGAAAGACCGCCAGAGGAAGATTCGTGAAGTCGACGTGCTCAAATCTTTAGGCCATTCAGATCATATCCTTGGATTCGTGGACAGCTGGGAAGAGGGAGGCCACTTGTACATCCAGACGGAATTCTGTGAAGAGGGCACATTGGACGTCTTCCTCGCTCAAGTGGGGCTCAAGGCCAGACTGGATGATTTTCGCATTTGGAAGATCCTTCTCGAACTCTCCCTGGTAAGCATCAGCCAGGAAACACGTCGAAAGGACAACTGACAATGACAGGGCTTGAAACATATCCACGATTCAGGATTCATCCATCTCGACCTCAAACCCGCCAACATTCTCATCACGTTCGAGGGTGTGCTCAAGATTGCAGATTTTGGGATGGCCACGAGATGGCCGGCAAAGGCGGGCATTGACGGAGAAGGTGATCGCGAGTACATTGGGCCAGAAGTTCTCATGGGCAAATACGATAAGCCGGCAGACATCTTTGCCCTCGGTCTGATCATGCTAGAGACGGCAGGCAATGTGGAACTCCCTGACAACGGGGTATCCTGGCAAAAACTCCGCAACGGCGACATGAGTGATGTACCGAGCTTGACCTGGAGTTCTGACAACAACATCCTCTTCCGAGATTCTTCTGGCAATCCTCTGCTGGATGATGATGAAAACCGACATACTGACGACGATGACGTGGACATCAGCCACCCTGACGACCAGCTGGATCATGACAGGCCCCATCGAGAGTCCTTGCACTTGCCCAGGAGTGGCGAACTCATCCAGCCTCCGCCGTTTATGATTGATCCTGCTCACGAGCAAGCACTGGACCGGGTTGTCCGGTGGATGATATCTCCCGCTCCGGCCGACCGTCCCGTTGCCAGCCAAGTCCTTGCCACGGAAGGAGTGAAATGGGCAGAATCACGAAGGCGTGCCGGGGCTACCGTGTTCGAAGGCAACTGGGGGCCCGCGGACGAGGTCTTGGCCGAGGACGCGGAGATGATTGATGTCTGACCATCTGGCTGTCCGATATCTGCTCCAGGATGGGGGCAAGAAATTTGGATTGCTGGATGGAGGCTATCTGTTGGCTGCATCACCACTATCACCGGGGCGACGTTTGCGATCAGGAGAGATTGTTCTTCTGAAAGCCGACCAAACGACCTCACGCTGATTGATTATTGCGTCAAGAGTGCCACATTTTTGGTTGGCCATGGTATTGAGTTGAAAGGTATGGTAACCAGCGAAGATCGCTCGAAAACAGTCCTTCGAAGGAACGAATATCGGATGATGGTACGCTACGGAATTTGCAGGTTAGCGTCCAGCGCAACTATCCAGGGGGCAAGAAGCTAGAGTTACATGCCGGAGCTGCAATGAGATATGATTGATGAAGACAACCAGCTTTCATCGAAGAGAGAATTTCCAGGTCATGACCACCCAAAGGTTCCATCCAGCCGGTTGCCAGATAATATTTATCCCCAGCACGGTAGAAAGTCAAGGCTGAAAAAGAACGAAAGCTATCCAAGACATGAAGTCACAATTTAGCTCCTCCGTGGAAGTCAGCCATGCCACAAGTGGTCACAATCTACACTGTCCAACACTCATGGTTTGCATTTTCCACTCATTCGATCCGGTTGAGGTTCTTTGTCCTCTTGCCCGGCGTCCTCGACATATTCAATCGTTCTCCTGTTCAATGATGATAAAGGCATCGCGAAGAGGATAGGCCTAAACGGTAGCCGAGCGATGTCTCTATAAACTCTGGATCTGTTCGTCCTGCCATGATCTTTGCAGGCTGAACACAGACTAGGGACCGAAACAGCGAACCTCTCCATCAGGAGCATGTTCAGTCTTAGATCATCAGTAATGTCCCGCGGGAAGCCTTTTTTAAGTCGAATTTTCTCGTTGTTGGGTATCTTGTCTCCGAATGCGGCTCTCGGTTGTTGTGGGAGGTCAATATGCCCATCAATCAGAGAAGGGTTGACGGACCGGACTTGGAGTTGAGTACTGCTGTGAAGCTGGGACATGAGCCACAACTTATATGTAATCTGCTGTCTTCCTCTGGATTATGCTTCAAAAGGTCATTGTCCGTCGATACCAGAAAATTGCCATATGTCAGGCAGTAACAGTGGTGGAAATTGGTCCCACGTTTCTTCTCCTGTCAAGTTCGTATCATTGATTACCAGATCGGGCATGCTGGTCATTCTGTGATTAAATTCATGGTTGGCGCCGCTCAGTGTGGTGGAAGTTGCACCATTTGTTGACTCTTCTCTTTCACAGTGTGCACTGACCCCAGCCGATAGCCTTGGAGGGCGAGTGGTGTTATTAGAGTGTCCTAAAGTCCCAGGATTCGGATGACTGGATCTTTGATTTTGTCGAGAGGCCGAAGATGAATGACGCATAGCGTGCTCCTTTCGAAAGTCTAGGTAATTTCCATCGTTCATTTGACGAACCACCGGGGCGCACTGTGACAGGCAGACATCGACAAGGTCCCAATTCGATTCCGCTTTGGCCTTACGGAGATGATCGATCAACAACTGTGCACTTGCAACACAGCCACGAGCAGTTTCATCATCCGGTGCTTCTAGAGCGCAACGCAATGTCAAGACACCGGGTGAGGAACGTCGAAAATCAGGACTGTTGTAATTCAACCATTCTGGGAGCGAATCCTGCCATTCGTCCAGAGAGGCTTCGAGCCGTCTTAGAGCCTTCGGGGTATCGCCAGCATGTCGACGTTTGGACGCATAAATGAGAGGTAATATGTCGCCTAGAATTTCGGTCAACTTGCAGAGGGCGACAAAGCTGTGAGCGCCTGCGAGTCGAATATCGGACGTCGGAATGGAGTTGGAGTTACAACAACCATCAAATAATAGGCAGTTCAAGTCAGGAGCCGCCACGTCGAATTGCCCGGCATGAATATGAGGTGGAGTGCCGTGTGAAAGGCTTGCCCTGTAACAGATGAGTGACTGTATCCTGTAATGAAGCGCATCCCATGAATCTGATCTCACCACCACCGATATTAACGGCATTGTATGTCATGGATGTTGTTGGCCGGCCGGTGAGGTCTAGAATGCACGCTAGAACGGTGGAAAACCCTGGTGCGAGGAATTCTTCATTTAGCGCACTGACGGTCTGGCCCCAAATATATCGAATATCAGGTCGAGGTCGACGACTTTTGGAGATCTTGGATGATGTGTGCCATGATACCATTGATACGGCGTACATCTCGCACACTAAAAAGTGAGGCAGTCCGGCCTGCTTGTTTGTTTCAACCACTGTCTTTTCATCCAAGATGGGGAATGAAGGATGAAATGCAGTAAAGTATCTCATCGGCAAATTAGCGACCTCAATACAGAGCAGATCGGTAACACTCACAATGCAAAGACATCGGGTCCATGAGGCTCTAAAGTCTTTTCAATGGCTTCATACTGCTTGAAGCCTGCAGAGCCATTCCCCCGAGGAGTAACAACCCGCTGCCGCGGAACCTTGAGATAGATAACCAAATTCTTGAGATCATCCGAATAGACCGTGTAAGGGTTAGGTCAGACATTAAGAGCGGCCAATGCATCCATTAGTGACATATACTCATCCAGGACCTGGACATCTCGCGCGACAGCAGGACCTACGATGTGGCCTGACTGAATTTGAGCTTCTGGGCCACGCCATGCAGAAGCGGATGCCTGCTCCTGCTCCTGCTCCGGGCTCATTTCATTCCAAAGACTCGCACGAGTGGCGTGAACACCATTTTCGGTCAATGGCGCATTGGTCTGGCGAGGCAGGCTCGCATCTTTCCGTTGCTGAGACTGGCGACAGCGTCGTTTCCGTCCTTCTCCTCGTGTCACGGCTCGTTGGACAGATGATCCGTTCCACGTGCATTCAATTCCATGTGCAGCACAAAGAAGGCATTGCAGCTGATCCAAATCCCTGGCGCAGCGACTTTTCCGTCGTCGGCAAAAGTCGCACGCTGGATATTCGTGGGACCGGTACGGGCGCGAGTAATTTGCAGACACCGCTTCTCGAGGTATCCTCCTTTCCTCAGACATAGGGAATTGCAACCCATTCGGGACCGTGGATGGACCAAAAAAGGAACGTTTGATCCCGCGGTGTGTAAATAAATTTGAGAAACATCACCTGTGTGGTCGGGAGTTCCGATCATGGCAAGGGGGTGGATTTTCCCGTTGGCAAACCTTATCCTTTCCACCTTCGGGAAACTGCGTTCCTTAGAGTCATGCACTCGTGGCACGTGGAATCCATGTGGGGAATACAGGCAGTATCTTCACTTGCAAGCGCCTGGCCGCCAGCACATCTTCAACACCACCGTAGGCACCATCTTAGATAGAAGCAATCATCCATCTCATCTGGTTTGGTTCATCAATCCAAAGACGAGCTGTGAAGATCATTAAATCTAAGCACCATTTGAGCACGGCGAATGTAATCGACGTCACGTAGTATCCAGGAACCTGTCGACCCTCGGTCACTCTATCCTCCTCAGCCCGTTGGGTCCACAAGGTCGACCATGGGTCAATGGACAATCTATCTCAGTACTTCCGGAAAACTTTGAGTCCACTTCGGACTTGAACCAAAGCGCTGATAAACTTGAGATAAGCGACCAGTCCATTCCTTATTGTCAGGTGCAAAAGTCCAAAAAATGCGCAACTTTTCCGAGTGCACATTTTCCCTGCCCCACCAAATTTGCTAGTATCGTAGAAACTGCCAACTCTCGTACACTGCACACCTCTAGAGCCCT